>Ga0209292_1000017_pt1 | contig 255606 bp, 215 predicted proteins | sample GOMGulsemesocosm_2_FD_184634 | JGI IMG/M metagenome (GOLD analysis project Ga0209292, IMG submission 184634) | Methane-oxidizing microbial communities from mesocosms in the Gulf of Mexico - GOM9C Gulf of Mexico (SPAdes) (version 2) | ecosystem: Environmental > Aquatic > Marine > Cold seeps...
AAGCTTGGCAAGGTTCGACCAACTGCGAGCAGCAGTTTGGATCAAGCGGCAGCGCAGCCCGCAGGGCGCTAAAACCCCTTAGGGTTTTAGCGATCAATCCTTTGCACTTGCTATAAGCACCACCAAACCCTATTCAAACATTAGCCCCTCAGGTACAGATCTTGCGGGCTTTTTTGTGTATGGCGCACTCGGTTGGTCAGAAGCTTGGCAAGGTTCGACCAACTGCGAGCAGCAGTTTGGATCAAGCGGCAGCGCAGCCCGCAGGGCGCTAAAACCCCTTAGGGTTTTAGCGATCAATCCTTTGCACTTGCTATAAGCACCACCAAAACCTATTCAAACTTTAGCCTCTCAGGTACAGATCTTGCGGGCTTTTTTGCGTATGGCGCACTAAGTCGTACCCTTGTTCTCGCCGTTTTTACCACGGTTGTCCATTACGTTAATGGGCTTTATAAATTTTTCTAGCGGCATTGGCTCCTCTATTGCAAGCATAGGAGTAACATTGATACTGTAGTTAAATGAGAATATAAGGAAGCAAAAATATGCGCTTTATTCATTTCTGGCAGGCGATGTTCTTTATAGTGTTTAGCAACTGCTTGCTAGCAGACCAGATAGGTAAAGATACCAAGGTCGTTATAAATAACGGCGAAATTATTGGGTTGGTGGAGCGTGGGGCTAAAGTTTTTCGTGGCATCCCTTATGCCCAGGCACCAATAGGTAGGCTACGTTGGCAGCCACCCAAGGTAGCATTGCCTTGGTTCAAGCCGTTAGATGCCCGTTCTTATGGTGCTGTCTGTCCACAAAAAGGCAGCTCGGCTGGCTCCATGCATGAGGCTTCAAATGAAGATTGTCTCAGGCTAAATGTGAGTACACCTAGGATTCAGACACCCAGGCATAGTGATACGGGCTTGCCGGTATTGGTTTATATTCACGGCGGTGGTCTCGTCGCAGGCACGGGGGCGACTAATCGCTACGATGGCGCTATTTTAAATGAGCAGGGTGTGGTTGTCGTCACTATCAATTATCGACTCGGTGCGCTTGGTTTTTTTGCCCATAAAGCGCTGGAAGCGAAGCAGGGTGTCAATTACGGTTTGATGGATATGGTGGCGGCTTTACAGTGGGTGCAAAACAATATAGCCGCTTTTGGTGGCGATAAAGAAAGGGTAACCATCATGGGTATGTCCGCTGGTGGCATGGCTGTGCAAATGCTTATGGTTAACCCCGCAGCCAGGGGGCTTTTTAGTGGCGCAATTTCACAGAGCGGCTACGGCAACTGGCCCAAACCTCGTCTCGACAAACTTAATAAAAAGAGTAGTTTTCCAAGTGCTGAACAGTTGTCACAGCAGATAGTCGTTCGAGCGAGTGAGTTCAATCGAGTAAACGGCAATAAGCTCAACAGTGCAAGCCAGCTACCTGATTCCGCTAAACTTGATGATTTGTACCAGTTGAGTCCTCAGCAACTGGTTTATGCGATTGATGGCTTCCACCTGCCGATAGTTGACGGCAGCAGTTTGCCCGACGAGGTGGGCGTGCAGTTTTCCCGAGCGAAGCAGCACGCGGTGCCGTATCTTGTTGGTAGCAATAGTTATGAAGGTAGTGTTTATCCTTATGCCGGTGTAGACGTAAAAGCTGTTTTCGACTTGGCCGGCGCCAATGTTAAAGAGATAAAAGCAAGCTATGGTGTTCGGTTGCCGTATAAAACTGACCTGGGCCTGCAGCAGCTATTTGGTGGTATGCGCTATGTCTTGTCGAGTCGCCACACAGCTGAGCAAATGCCATCTGTTGGGCAGTTGGCCTATCTATATATGTTTGATTATGTTCCACCTAATAAAGTTGGCAGTTGGCCAGGAACCCCTCACGGCTGGCAATCACTTACATTATTTAGCCGTGCTTCAAATCCTGCGATCGATCTGGAGCGGCGCTACCTTCTAAATTTTATCAAAACTGGAAACCCTAATGCCTTGGGGCTGCGGCAGTGGCCTGCGGTAGGTGGGGGGCAAACTCCTTGGATGGTATTTTCTGATAAAACTGAAGTGGATCATAACTTTCGCTCTGAAAAACTTGACCTTCTAGAGGCAGTATATTTGCACCGAAGAAATAAATAAACCCAAGGGTAGCCTGCCTAAACTCGTAGCTGTACTGCTGTATCTTGAGCGTGCTGGCAGTTTGGGCTGGAGTGATTCAAATGAGCCTAGCAAATTAAAATTACTTTTATCACGACAATATTATTTGAAGTAAAGACAAATTATCGGAAGGTCAATTGCCATTGTGTTGGAGTAGCAATTAAGCCTATGGGAATTGCTTGTGTAGGCGGATCTTTCGGTTTGTCATTCAATTTAAGCCCCTTGGCGGCGCCTGTCGTTGGTATGTTATTGTCTTATGTGGGAGTTGTTCAGGCTAAAGTCGTTGTTTTTTACCGGTATTAAATTTCTGTTATGGCTATATTATTATGAATGCTAGCAATCAATTTTAATGAAGTTCACTAAACTACTACCTTTGCTCTTGTTTTGGTTTAACGTGGATGCTGGCCAAGCTGATGAGCCGTGCTGTCACTTAATTCCGAAAATTCTCAATGTCGGGGTGGTAAATTTTGAGCCCTTTGTCATACAGCAAACAAAAAGTGGTATTCACCTTGAGATAATACAGGCGATTTTTGATCAATTGCCGGAGTACCAGCCTCGATATATTTATCTGGCTAACCATCGCTTAACGGCCGCTATTCACTCTGGACAGTTAGATGTGGCCAGTAATATTGCTCCCAGCTCTGTGCTTAATGCTTATCTTAGCCAAGGCTTGTTTTATTACCAAGATGTAGCTGTTAGCTTGAAGGCTAGTGAAATTAAAATTGAAACGGTTGATGATTTGGCCCGCGGCCGTATAGCGGCTTACCAGGGTGCGCGACAACTGTTAGGGGGTGAGTTTCGTCGAGTTGTAGCGCTAAATCCTGACTACCGTGAGTACCATTTGGCCTTGTCTACGACGGCTTTATTGCTGCGGCAACGGGTCGATGTTCGCATTGGTGATGTTAGTGTTTTTTACTATGATCTGAATCGACCGGCAAACCGAAATATTGATGTCGGAGGTTATGACATCCGTTATTTTTGGCCTAATGTGGTAACGCATTTGGCCTTTAAAGATGAGCTGTTGCGCGATAGGGTGGAGCTTATTATTAATGATTTGAAGCGCCAGGGGATTATTGACAAGATATACCATAAGTACCGAAAACCTCTAGGCTTGGCGGCTGGACTGAGAGATTCGGCTGAATAAAATTAGTAATTTCCAGCAGCTAGGGCCCTATTAGCTGACAGCGCTAAGTGCTGTGAAAGCTTGCTCAATAAGCTGCCGTGATTATATCTAAATGATATTGAGAGTTTAGGCACTTAAAATATCCCGGATTTTATCGCGATAACCGCGGCTAACCTTGAGTTGTGCGCCGCCCTCTATCGTCAGCATGTATTCGCCGTTAGTCAGGGTCTTAGCGGATAAAATACCATTAATGTTGACGATGGTGGAGCGGTGGATACGCTGAAAAAATTCAGGGTTTAATAGGGTTTCCAATTGCTTCATGGTCTTGCGCATAATGTGAGTTTTTCCGTCGGCGTGCACACACATATAATCACCGGCGGCATCGACCCATTGAATCTGTTTTATGGGTACCAGTTGAATCTCGGAGCCATCTTTAATGCTTAGCTTTTCCGGCCATTGTTGTTTGGTTTCGGCTTGACCGTTTGCCGCCATCACTTCGACGTCGGCAGCGCTGGCACCGGTCATGCCGATCATCAGTTCAATTAGTTTTTCTTTGGTCTGCGCCGTGTTGCTTTGTTGTTGTTGGTCGTGGGCGCGAGTAACGGCCTCTTGCAAGCGCTGGTCATCAATGGGCTTCAATACATAATCAACGGCATGAACTTTAAATGCTTCTAGTGCATATTGATCAAAGGCGGTTACAAAGACAACCATGGGCATATGCTCAGCTTGTAATAGAGATATTACCTCAAAGCCGCTCATGCCCGGCATTTGCACATCGAGAAAAACCAGCTCAGGGCTATGTTCGGCGATGGCTACCAAGGCTTCCTGGCCGTTGCAACATTGGGCGATAACTTCGACTTCGCTCATGGCTTCCAGGCGCAGGGCAAGACCACGTCGCGCCAGTCTTTCATCGTCTACAATTATTGCTGTTAAAGGAGGAGCCATATCGGGGCCTATTGTGCCAATTCTAAGGGGATGCGGATGTTAATGGTTAAACCATGGGGTTGGGTAGTGCTTAAACGAAATGATTGGTCGTCACCATAAAGTTCTTTTAGGCGTTCACGGCAATTTGTTAAGCCCACACCGCTGCCTTTTTCCAGCTTCCTAGTGTGGTCAATACCCGGTCCATCATCTGTTACTGCGAGTAATAAATCGTTGCCAAACACCTTGGCGTTAACCGATATATTGCCGCCATTGATGGCTTGAGCAATGGCGAATTTGATAGAGTTTTCAACCAGCGGTTGCAATAGTAAGCTTGGCATTAAGGCTTTGTTGGCTTTATCTTCAACCTCGAAATGTAAACCCAGGCGTTCGTCGAAACGGACTTTTTCTATGTCTAGATAGAGTTTTAAGGTCTCTATTTCTTCGGCCACCGTGACTTTTTGCATTGGGTCATTATCGAGCGAATAACGTAGAAATCGACTCAAGCGCGTCACCATGGAATTGGCCAGTTCAGTGTCTTTATCCAAAACCAAGGTTGATATGGCATTGAGAGTATTAAAGAGGAAGTGTGGGTTTAATTGGTAGCGCAGCATTTTCAGCTGGGCTTGATGGGCCATGGACAGGGTTTTTAGGCCGCGTTCTTTTTCTTCTTGCAGCAGCATATAATATTTAATGCCAAAATAAAGTCCGCTCCAAACCAACATTACCCAAAACGCGGATGATGCCCCCTCGAAATAAGTGAATATTCCCATGTCCTGCTCGACGCCCTTTGCTGCCATTTTTGCGGCAATCTCGGCCATTTTTTCGGGGAACATATGGGGGTAGATAAAGGAGCGGCAATTTATCCAAATTAGTGCTGCTGCGTAGGCCGAAACCAGTACCATGGCCAGTCGTTTTGGTGCCGACATATCCCACATATAGTGGTAAGCCGACCTAAGGCCTAGGCTGATTATCATGCCGATGCCGCTGACAAAGGCTAGGTAGAAAGGGTAGAGGGTTTCTGTCTCGCCCCAGAACCTAGCGCCAAGAAAGAAAGAAAGGCCCCAGCCGCTCCAGCCGATAAATTGCAGGGCCCAGAAGAGGTAGCGTTTGTCTTGCAGTAGTTTTTGAATTTCCATGCGAGTAATTATATCGCCATTAATATTTAATGGCAGGGCGTTTATCGCAGTACAGCAGCGCTTGACCGTTTATCCGCCGCTAGCATGAGCCAAATTACTTGTTAAACTATGCTGCTTTTGACGATTAGTGGGGTTTGGTAAGACATTGAAGGCCCCAACCTTAGATATCTGAGCAGATGAATTGTATATAAAACCCAGCTTGGTTAAGCTAGTCGATTTTCAATTGGGAGAACCCTGTGGGAAGTAGTAAAGATTTGGGCGAGTTGATGAAGTCAGGCATGCGCCGCTTGGCATCGGGTGTTTCTGTGGTTTGTAGCCGAGATGCTCAGGGGCAGCCCTATGCCATGACGGCTTCTTCCATCACCTCTTTATCTGCTGATCCCGCTTCTTTGTTGGTCTGTATAAATAAAGCCGCAGCGATCAATGGAGCTTTATCCATTGCAGCCCCCTTTGTCGTCAATATTTTGCGTAAGGGGCAGGAGGACATCTCCAATATCTGCGCCGGTGCAGATATTGGAGAGCGGTTTGAAGTGGGGCAATGGCGAGATAATAACCAGGGCGTGCCTTGTTTGCAGGGTTGCGAGGTGAGTTTTGGCTGTGAAGTAGATAAGCTGGTGGATTATGGTACCCATACCATCGTGATCGGTCGGATAGTTGAGATCGACCTAGGTGATGACAGTGTTCAACCTTTGATCTATTGTGACGGCGGCTACCAATAGTGCTTAAAAAAACGGCATATTATTCACAAAGCCGTTGATTTGAAAGAAATTTTGCTAAAGTCGTTGACAGCTTTAAGGGATTAGGTAGAATGCGCCCCTCTTCGACAGGGGTGGTTAGCTCAGCTGGGAGAGCATCGCCCTTACAAGGCGAGGGTCACTGGTTCGAGCCCAGTACCACCCACCAATTTCCAATCGCGTGACTAGGAAATTGGAGCCGAAGAAAACAATGCGGACCGGTAGTTCAGTTGGTTAGAATGCCGGCCTGTCACGCCGGAGGTCGCGAGTTCGAGTCTCGTCCGGTCCGCCACTATTCAGAGAAAGCCGCTATTTATAGCGGCTTTTTTTGTGCCTGAATAAGCTTGAGGTATACCGGAGGGGGCGCGACCAAATCACCGGGAGTGATTTTGGACCGCGATTAGCGGCCCGTAGGGTGAGCGCCCGGATGGTGCGAGTCAGTTCGGATACAAATTCGCCACTATTCAGAGAAAGCCGCTATTTATAGCGGCTTTTTTTGTGCCTGAATTTAGCTGTGATTGTCTCAGCAGCCGGAGAATAAGCACGGTGACAGGCGAAAAACTCGTATTTGTCAAATGCCCACAGTGCGCAATAAGCCCCTTAATGACGGGATCTCAAGCATCTGGGTATAGAACAAAACACATAAAATTAAAGCGGTTAACCATACGGCGGTGATATAACTGGCCATCAAATCATTCATTTTATCCGCAAGGCTGCTACCTTGCCCAGATGATTGGTTGCCCCGATTGGTCCAGCGCTGTTTTGACAAGCGAGCCAGGCAATAAACTTTGACGGATGCGTTAAGCAGTTGGTTGAAATAGAGAATAAACGGCCATTCAATATGTACCGACCTGCTGTAACGAAAAAGGAACAGTGACAGCGCCATGCGAGAAAAACAAATCCATATCAGGTAACCAAATATATAGTTGGGGTCACGTAGCAGGGTAGCGAATACAGCAACTATCGGGCTCACCAGCATGGTCCACATGGCAATACGTTGATCGAGTACGCACCACCAAATGAACCAACCAATTTTGTCTGGCCCCAGCTTTAAGGCGCGGCTACCGTTGCGCAGCATATTGCCCGACCAGCGGCGAAAGTTCTGTGTCATACGCTCTATGCCTGAACCTTCGATCTCCTCCACGGTGTAGACCAGGGCATCGGATACATAAAGCATTTTTGCGTTTTGTGTCAGCATATAATACCAGGTGCTTTTGTCATCCCCAGACAAAAACCGGAATTTACCCCATAGCCAATGCTCGAGGTGATCGGCTTCCAGTGTGCGGATGAATTTATAGCGGGTAAGGTGGGTAGCTCTGAAGACGGACATCCGTCCAGTCAGCGTTAACACTTTATTGGACATCGAGTGGGACTGCATGGCAATGCGGCGCTGGGAAAAGCGCATGGTCAACCAAGATTTAATCCATCCAGGGCCAAAGCAGATGACTTCTTCATCGGTAGTGACCGCCTGTAATTCTGTATCGGAAGCAAACAGGGGGCAGCATTTTTTCAAAATACCCGGTGCCAAGATAGCATCTCCATCCATAAACACTATGATGTCATCTCGGTGGATTTGGCGACGAGACATGGCCCGTAATACCAGGCCTATTGCCATCCGCTTACCTGACACATTTTGCCGGATGATGACCAGTTCCAAGGGTAATTCGGCAGCGTTTTGGCGCAGGTAATTGATAATGATATCTTCATCGTAACAATCGCCCGAGCCTAACCACAACGTGGTTTCAACACCAGATTCTCGCACCTCATTGCAAATACTTTGTAATACCAATTCAGTGGTACCTCGGTTTTCGCGAAAGGTTGTCATCATAAAGTGGATATGGGGTGGCCTCCAACCTGATTGCCATACGGCTTCCGCCTTTTTCCGTATCTTAGGAAAGCGCCAATGCTGATAAATCTCTGATCGGATAACATGAACCAGCCACCAACAGTAACGCCATATCCCCAGTACCCCCAAAGTTATGGTGAGCTGTCTAAATTCTGGCTGCCATATAGTGTTGGGAATATTCATTAGCAAAAGGAAACTGATGGCGAAGTAAGCCAGCAACTGGATCAATACCGGTCTAGACCACTTGGTGGGGTGGTCATGGTAGGCTTGGCCGCTGGCTATAGCCGCATAGCTTCGGCAGAGTTGCGCTTGTTCATTAGCAAGTTGGCCGTGGCTCATAAAGACAACTCTTGCGAGTTCAAACGCTGATCTTCGTTAGGCGATGGCGGGGCTGGCTTATTACTGCTTATGGAATCTATTAGGCGGTAAAGCAGTGCATCGTTGTTAAAATAAGGGAAGATCACTTCGACTGACATTCCAGCTCGGGGAGCGGGGGAGGCGTGGTTATTAAGGGAGTAAACCTCAATTTCAACCAAGGTATTTTTGCCGGAGGTAATATCCGCAGTGTAGGCTGAATGTTTAAATAGCTCGGCACTCCTATTTTGAATGTCACTGACAATACCTAGCCACTGCCGGCTGCCTGCACGAACGGTAACTTGCTGGCTCAGTTGTATATCTAGCGACTGGTGATGGTAGATGTACGCATGAACTATAGGATGATTTTTACGCTGGAATAGAGCCAGAGTGTCCCCTCGCATAACTATTGAGCCTTCTCCCCGCAATAGCCTCACAATGCGCCCGGGGCTTGGGGAATTAATGGCAAGCTTGTCTTTGAATTCATACAGGGCGACTTGATTTTGTGTTGCCAGGGCGACCTCCTGTTCGATTCGATCAATTTCTATTTCGTATAACCTGGATTTTTTACTGGCGGGATTACCACTAGATTCAATTTCTAATGCATACTTTTTTCTTCGTTCTTCAAGTTCTAATTTTTTATTCTCTACCCGAATTTTGGCTTTTTTTAAGGCCCGTTTTAACTTAGGCGAATCGATGACGAAGAGGGATTCGCCAGCACCAATGTCCTGGTTGATATTACGACTAACAGATTTAATGCGGCCGTCAACGAGAGAGATTACAGGTTCGACTGGCGCAAAAACCACAGCATTTTTAACAGTTAGGCTCAGAAAGTTTTCGTAAATGGTAGTGGCAACCAGAACAAATAGTGTAAGGCCGACGATTAAGTAAACTGTCGACATGATGATTTTTTTGAGCGAAATCCCCCTGCTGGAAACCTCCGATACTGGGCTGGGATCGGGTTCGGTTGAGACTGGAGTCACGGGTGAATCAATGCGAAGAATAGTATCTTGAACGGACACCATGGAACCGCGAACTAGTTGTTCAATAAAATGGCTCATTAATTCTAATTGCCGCTCACTGGGCTCAATAAAACAGAATGAAGCATGATGGCTATGCTGGTCGAATCTGACCTGCTTAACGGCCACATCAAAGCCAATGCTAAAGCCCTGAAAGGGTAGTTCAAAATTACAGCAGAAAACATCATCCTCTGCTGTAATGCTGGACGATTTGAACCAGTTCTCTATATGAAAGCCTCCCAAGCCCCAATCAATAGCTGAATACTCTTGCCCTTCTATTACTATCTTCAGGGGTGTCTTGATTCGGTGGTGTAATCGCTGGCTGGCTTTTTCTCGTGTAATTTTCATGAGATACAGTTTCCGATGCGAGTTCTGTAATTCTAGCAATATCCACGCCAGCGTCGGTAGTTGTTTAAAAACATGCGCTTACATCAGTTTTCTGTATTTTTCGTGCAGCTGGTTGCAAATTGGAATTATGATTTTGCATATTGCAACGCAGAGTAAAATTAACATCACTGCATTTGCCGGTGTCGCTAGCTTAGCCGTATTTTTGCCGAATTAAGGTAAGAATAAATTTGTACCACTTATCGATATTAGTTTACCCAAATCCCTTAAGCACAGTGATCTAAGCTGATTGTAAGGGCGGGTGACCGTAGTTTTATATAGCAGTCGGCGTTTAGATGCCATCCTGGCCTGGGTCTTGCTGATACCCATTGTGCTAGCCAAGAATCCCAATTAAAAGGAATGGCTCAATGATTTTTTCAAGCAATATATTTCTGTTCGTATTTCTACCCGTTTTTATGGCGATCTACTATGTGACGCCTGAGCAGAAACGCTCGTGGGTCATTGTTATTGGCAGTTATACCTTTTATGCCTGGTGGCGTTTAGACTTTTTGGCCTTGTTTGCCGCAGTAACCTGCTGGAGTTATTTTATTGGCTTGAAAGTTGGTAGCGCAGAGCGAGGCTCGGCTCAAGCCAAAAAATGGGTGGCGCTGGGGGTAACGCTTAATCTAGCCACGCTGGCATATTTTAAATATGCAAATTTTGGTGTCGCGGTGGTCAGCAGTGCTATGGCTGAGCTAGGCCTCGATGCTTGGTTGATCAGCCATGTCATTTTGCCCATAGGGATCTCATTTTATATATTTCAGGCCATCAGCTACCTTATCGATGTTTATCGTCACGACACGCCAGCAACCCGCAACCTAATAGATTTTTCTGCGTTTATTGCCTTATTTCCTCAGCTGATTGCTGGCCCAGTATTGCGCTATAAAGATATTGCCGGTCAGTTTCAGCATCGTAGCCACAGCTGGGAAAAGTTTTCCCTAGGTGCACAACGCTTCATGGTTGGTTTCATTAAAAAAGTAATTATCGCCGACACCCTTGCGCCAGTAGTTAATGCTGGTTTCGCCTTACAGGAGCCCAGTATGTTTGATGCCTGGCTCGCGGTGTTGGCCTATAGCGCGCAGCTGTATTTTGACTTCTCTGGTTATGCGGATATGGCTATTGGTTTGGGTTTGATGATGGGTTTTCGCTTTATGGAGAATTTTAATCACCCTTACATCAGTCAGTCCATCACCGAGTTCTGGCGCCGCTGGCATATCAGCTTGTCGACCTGGTTGAGGGATTATTTATACATTCCTTTAGGCGGTAGCAAAAATGGTCGAGCTAAAACCTACCGAAATCTGTGTTTAACCATGTTGCTGGGCGGACTTTGGCACGGTGCTAATTGGACTTTTCTGGTTTGGGGGGCATGGCATGGTGCGCTATTGGCCCTAGAAAAATTATTGGGTGTGAATACCGATGACCGTTATTTTTCGCCGCTTAGGTGCTTGTTAACGCTTTTTTTGGTGATGATCGGCTGGGTTGTATTCCGAGCTGAATCACTAACTGATGCAATGACATTGTATCGTGCCATGTTTTCATTCGAGACATTGCAATTTAGCCAGTACTTTGCCCATCAAATTAGCAGCATGCAAATTGCCACCCTCGCTTTAGCTTGGCTGACTATAGTGTATTGCGGCTTGTTGCCTAGCGCTGCCAAAAATTTAGGCGGATCAGTAAAGAAAGTGATTTATAAGGTATATAGCATTGCCTTAGTACCATTATTCATGTGCTCGATATTGAAATTGTCGGCACAGAGCTATTCCGCCTTTCTATATTTTCAATTTTAAATTTGGAGGAACACATGAATAGAAATAATAACAAAATATCGAAGGCTACTAGACACGTGGACCGCTATTACAGCATTGCTTTTGTTACGATTGTCTTAGTTTTAGGGTTTTTTTCTATGGCTGGCTTAAAGCCGGTGCCGGTCTCGCTGTCTGAGCTTGCGTCCGGTAAAACGGCGAAAGCGATTGAGCTTGCCTACGACGATAGCTTTGTCATTAAGCAATTTGGTACTAATGCGTGGGCGGCCATTGAGTATCGTTTTTTTAAGGAGGGCAGGCCCGGCGTCATCGTCGGTAAAGACGGCTGGCTGTTCAGCAGTGAAGAGTTTCAGGACCAACCGGAGCAGCTGCAGGCTCTAACACAGAATATTGCTTATATTAGCTGGGCCAGACAGCGTTTATTGGAGAAGAATATTCAGTTGTTGGTGGTGCCCATTCCCGCCAAAGCCCGAGTGTATCGTGAATATATTGGTTCGGCACAGCCAAGCCCTAATCATCAATCCTTGTACGCACAGTTTGTCACTGCACTTAAACGCGAGAATGTGGTGGTGGCGGATAGTTTACTGGCCATGCGGCAATATAAAAAACGGGCTGATAATCCGTTTGAAGAGCCACTGTACCTACGCACAGATACTCATTGGAGCAGTGAGGGGGCCTATGTGGTTGCCGAACAAGTGGCGTCAACCTTGCGGCAGGAGTTTGGCCAGCTCGAGCTGAATGAAAAAGCATTTACCACAGAAACGGTAGGGAAAAAAATGCATCAGGGTGATTTGATTAACTTTCTCCCTATGACCCCCTGGTTCGATAAATTCCTACCTAAGATGGATGAAATCCGTTTGTTTAAGACCTACTCGGCAACCAATGAAAGCAGCCTGTTTTCTGATAATACAATTAATATTGCCTTGATTGGAACCAGTTACAGTGCCAGCTCAGATTGGAATTTTAATGGATCATTAAAACATACTCTATCGGCTGATTTGGCTAATTTCTCTGAACCTGGACGTGGTCCGATGGCGCCTATGGTTCGTTTTCTAGATCAACACTTGGCTACCTTGCCGCATCTGTCAGTCGCTATTTGGGAGATTCCTGAGCGTTATCTTCAGGTTTACTATCGCCAAACGTATGCCTCGATGGGTGTTACTGATGAATTCATCGCTGCAACCGCTAAGTCTGATGCTCGTATTGCCAAGGTAAGATCGGGAAAAACGCTGACCGTCGAGCCGATGTTGGACTCTGAAACTACCTACAGTACACACCTAGCAATCAGTCCAAAGGAGAATGACCATGAGACCTTTAAGTAATAATTCGATTAAAACCACAGCCGGAACATTAGCTATCATCGGACTGATTTTTATCTGGCTTTGTTTGTTTTCGGCATCTCGGTTGCAAGCAGGTGAATCTGCGCTCTACGATGAAGCACCGAAAGGTTCAGCCTTTATACGATTGATCAACCTGACGTTTTCTGCCATTGAGTTGGAAATAGGCAATACGATTATTGCTGTTACGGATCATTGTTACGCCAGTGATTATGTCTATTTACCCGCCGGTGAATACACAGTCGACAATCAAGCCGGTAACTGGCGTGGCCAATTAGACCCCGATAGAGCTTACTCTCTTGTTGCCAGTCTAACCGGCGCCCGGCTCCAACCGGAACAGCGTTTCAGCAGCGTCCGCAAGGGGCTGTTGGCAGTATATAATTTTTCGCCCAATTCCATTTCGGTAAAAACAACGGCTACTGGCAATCCTGTATTGGCAGAAATGGCGCGTGGTACAAAAAAAACAAGAAAAGTGAATCCAATTAAAATCCAATTGTCAGTGCATGTAAAAAATAAGGGCAGCATGAATGTGGCGCCGATTATTTTTCAGGCAGGCGTGGTAAGCAGTTTGCTGGTTTGCCACGATGGTGCGAAAACTGTCGCCAATTGGTCGAATAATTAGCACTCTGCTGTCGAGGGATGTCCCATGAATTATTTTATTAGCACCCTAAGTTCAATATTAGTCCGGGCCTGGATGGGTCTTAGGCTGGCATTGGCGCTTACAGTAATGTCGGGGATGACGTTCGCCCCAGTTTCTACCGGCACTGTGTTGTGTGACAAAGCGGAAGCTGAAGGGCTTTACAGTACGGAATTTCTTAAAAATTTTGTTGGCCTTAAGCGGGGTGAGGCGGGCTGGCTGTTTCGTGATGCCGATTTAAAGCTAAAATTTGGATCTAATACGGACGGATACAAAAATCTGGCAAAGCTGGATGAGCTGTTAAAAAACAGGGGCGTTGAGCTCGTTATGCTGCCGACTCCTACCAGGGCCATCATACATCCCGAAAAACTAGGCGCCATTAATTACCAAGTTAAACATGCTAGGGCGTCTTATAAATTATATATCGAGACACTAAATCGACTTGGTATTTCTACCCCTAAACTTTATCGCCTATTTGAATCAACTCACTCTAAGCCACTTTTTTTTGCTAGGGATCATCACTGGACCAGTGCTGGCGCTAGAACCATGGCAAAGTTGGCTGCTGAGAAAATCGCTGCGTCGCGAAGATACCAAACTATTAAAAAGTATAAATACAGTAGTTTCCGCGTCGGATCACAAGATAATAATGGTAGTTTAGCTAAGGCGGCAAAAATACTCTGTGGTACCGACTATAACGTCGAGTTGGTAGAAAACTATTTGACTGAATCGGCAACGCCACAGGATTTGTTTTTAGATTCGCCCGAGCCAAGAGTCGCGCTGGTAGGAACAAGTAACAGTAAAGGTCGGTTGAACTTCAATTTCCCTGGGTTTTTACGTCAATATAGTCAAGTTGATGTTCTAAACCTAGCGAAGAGTGGCGGCGGTCCATTTGGCGCTCTTAATCAATATCTAGCTAGCGACAAATTTTTTCAGAATCCACCGCTACTACTGGTATGGGAGGTGCCTTCTTATTATCGCCTCAATGATCATGAAAAGTTTAACAAATTATTTTCTTTGTTGGAGTAACCTTATGATAGCTGACTACTTGACGCGTTCAGCGATAACTTTGCTTGCCTTGTTTACTCTAGTTCCGGATGGCCATAGCTTGGAGGCCCATCTTGAATTTGGTTTAGACAGTAACCCGCATAAAATATCATCCTCGCCATATAGCGCAGAGTATCGTGAGTTGCGTATAGAGCATAGCGGTAAAAAGCGGATGAAGGACAAGTCTAGCATCAGTTATGCAATAAAGTTGCGCGATAGGCAATATGAATCAATGTCTTCAGCGGCCGATAAATTTCAATTTGACAGCCGCCTGCGCTGGGCAAACCGATTCAAGATCGGAGCAAGAACAGCCAACTTAATGGTGACGGCAGATTATCGAAATGTAAAAAAGAGCTATTTTAATCAGTTGCAGCGCCAGCTAGCGACCAGCAAAAATGGCGCTAGCCTTGCTGATCGGTTTAATTACAATTCCGCAAAGTTATCGACTGAACTGATATACCGCTTTAATAAATATAAGTCCATGTCCTTATATGGTTATATTAGCAAACGTGATTACCTGAATGACTACCAAGAGCTTGATATGGAGAGCCTCGATTTTGGGGAGGTTAATTTACAGCCCAATTTCCGTTATAAATCAGCAAGTGGCCTAAACGCTCGCGCTTTCGTTTATCTACGGAGTCGCCACTACAATCAGTTGCTGAACGATGGCCATGACGGTAGAAATATGGATGGCTCATTGCTGGTATATCAAATGCGGGGCTATGGGGTTGTGGTAGCCAAGCCTCTGAGCCAGCGGCTATCGGCAAGGCTTTATATGAATGGTTACCAGGCGCGGGATAACGGCCGCGGTTACCGTGATATGGATTATCATAAGGTCAATGTTAGTGTGAATTATGATATCGGGCAGGATGCAAATCTATCGGTTAATGCGCTTGTGTACACAAAAAATTATCTAATGGACTCGGGCCGCGCGGTCGATTTACAAACCGGTGAGGTGGGACGAAAGCGAACTGGCTGGCGCGTTGAAGCTGAGCTTAAATACCCACTAATGGATGTTTCTGGCAAGCCATTATATTGGTTTGTTAAAGCCGTGAACTTAAGAGAGCGCAATTCAAAAGACCCACTGAGTTATAGCACCGGTAATTTTTCAGTCGGCTTAAATTACACGTTTTAAGGTCCGCTAAGGATCGTAGGCAAGACCAGCGAGAAAGGGAAGCAAGCCCGAACATTGCATCGATCGATGTCAAATCTCGGGCTTGCCTGATTTTGATAGACTTAGTTTAAGCGGGCTTATTGACGCGCAATCAGGGTTGTTTTAATTTTATCACGCATAGCGCGTAGGCTATCAACGGTTGTGTCCCAGTCGATGCAGGCGTCGGTGATAGAAACTCCATATTCTAATTGATCCAGGTCGGCAGGGACTTTTTGATTGCCGGGACCAATGTTAGATTCGACCATGATGCCAACAATAGAATTATTGCCTTCCACAATCTGGTTGGCAACATTGTCCATCACCAATGGCTGTAGCTCGTGATTTTTATTAGAGTTGGCGTGGCTGCAGTCGACCATGATGTTATTGGCCACTCCGCCTTTGCTCAACTCCTGTTCACACACGGCGACACTAACTGAATCGTAGTTAGGTTTACCACCACCGCCACGTAAAACGACATGACCATAGGGGTTGCCTTTGGTGCGGGTAATCGCGACCTGGCCTTTCTCATTAATGCCCAAAAATCGGTGCGGGCTGGATACTGATTGCAGCGCGTTGATCGCTACCGTTAGGCCGCCGTCGGTACCGTTTTTAAAGCCTACCGCCGAAGACAGGCCAGAGGCCATCTCGCGGTGGGTTTGTGATTCAGTGGTCCGTGCCCCGATGGCTGACCAAGATACTAGGTCTTGTAAATACTGGGGCGAAATAGGGTCCAGCGCCTCGGTCGAAGTCGGTAAACCCAGCTCAGATATATCAATTAGCAGCTGCCGACCAATATGCAGACCTTCCTGTATTTTAAAGGAGTCATCCAAATATGGGTCGTTAATTAGGCCTTTCCAGCCGACGGTGGTGCGTGGTTTTTCAAAATAAACTCGCATTACAATCAGCAGAGTATCGGCTACTTCATCGGCAATAATTTTTAACCGCTGGGCGTAATCCTTGGCCGCTTCAACATCGTGGATGGAGCAGGGCCCAACCACGACCATCAGGCGATGGTCTTTGCGGTCGAGAATGTCGCATACCGCTTGCCTGCCGCCAGTCACAGCGGCCAGTGCCGCTGGGCTGAGGGGTAATTCTTGTTTAAGTTGCTCAGGAGATATGAGTAGCTCCTGGGAGCTAATGTTTAAATTATCAACGGCCTTGGCCGCAGTTGCTATTGTGTCGCTCATTATCGGTCCTACATCTACGGTTGTACTCGCTATACCGCGAGCTTGCTATGGTTTGACCATTTTACTGAGTTTAACGGCCGCGGTCTCGCCTAAATTGTACTATCAAGTCGATATAGCTCTTTTATCAACGGGAAGTAGAGTGCGACAATCACCGGTTCAGCTCCCATTTTTTGGGCCAACACGCGATAGCGCTGCAGTTGCCCGGTGTAGGTTTCGGCCTCTTCTTGTAAAAAGTCCTCCAGTGTTTGCCCAGCTTTAGGCTGCGAACTTTTATAATCAATCACCCAGCGCTGGCCTTGGTCGACAATACAGCGGTCCAAAATAGATTCGGCACCATTGCTCCAAAGCGATAATTCACAATGGCTCTCTAGATGTTGGTGGTTTAGTAACCATTGTCCCTGGCGGTCCGACAACATGGCCTGGATCGCAACGGCAATAGTGTCAGCGGCATGGGTGCAGGCCTCGGGCCAGAGGCCAAGCTGTTTAAGCTGGGCCTGCCAGAATGGCTGTTGCCGCTGTAATCGGGCCGAATTCCAGAGCTCGGCTCCGTCCAGTGTTATCTGCCGTAGGCAGCGGTGCAATACGGTACCCAGGTGGCGATAATAAGCCTGTTCGCTGTGGTAGGGCTCGGGGATATTGTCGTCGTCGCTGGCCAATTCCTGGCCGCGGTAGGCCTGTAATAAATTACCCATCGGCTGGGCCGGTAAAGTCCATTCTGGCGCCAGCCGCAGGATAAAGTCATCAGCTTGCTCGATGTAGTTGCTGCCGTCTTCAGTGGGTTCAGTGGCGCCAACTTTATGGATAATGGCGTCTTCTAGTGGCCAGATTTTGGCCAGTAAGCTACTGCTTTGTGGGGTTTTAATGTCGGTTTGGTCTTCGCTTAAATAGGCGCTGGCGAATAAATATAAATGCTTGATGGCGCGAGTACAGCCGACATAGAGTAAGCGAGTCGCTTCAAATTCTAATTTCAGCTTGGCCTCGTGGCGAATATAGCGGTACAGCGGGGCATCGTTTTCACCGCGAGCGCCAATCGGCGCCAGCATTAAATCGCTGTGGCCTTGCTGGTTAATGCGGCGCTGCATCAGCAGTAGTTCCTTGTCATTGCTGCGCGGAGAACGTTCTAGCCCGGGAATAATGACGTGGTCAAATTCAAGTCCCTTGGATTTATGAATGGTCATTACCTGCAGCCTAGGATCGGCTTCGGCGTCTGGTTTGGCATAGAGTTTATCAACCGCGCGCTCAAACAAGCTCCAGTCGTCAATGATATAGCCTTGCTTTTCCAGGAGCTCAAAAAAGCTCTGCACATTGTCCATATCTTCGCTGTTGAGCAAGCTCGACGGCCCACCTAGCACCAGCCATATGCCCTCTATCCATTGCCGCAAAGGCTTGCGCTGGCGGTTGCGCTCGGCCTGCTCGAGCACTTGGTTAAAATAGCGCAGCCGGGTTTGGCTGCTCTGGCCGATATTGTCTAATTGCTGCCAGTGTTGTATTTGCGCCTTCAGCAGCGGACGCCCCCAGCCGTCGTGCAGGGGTTGGACCACCTGGTTGCACAGTTGCCATAACTCGGTCATATCCAGACCCAGCCAAGGACTGCGCAGCAGCGCCAGCCACGCGATACGATCACCGGGTGAGAGCATGGCCCGGCACAGGCTTAGCAAGTCTTGGATCACCATGCGACTGGCCAGCGGGTCGATATCGGTGGCCAGCCACTTTAGGCCGGCGGCTTGCAGCTGCGGCAAAATATCCTGTAGGTGGGAGCGGTTACGGACCAGAATGGCAATATTGTCTTGCGGCTGTTCAGTTAAAATAGCCTGCACCTTGGCCACCACCGCTTGCGCCTGGCACTGCTTAAGTTGCTGCGCTTGTTCCGGACCTTGGCCGGCAAAAATTTCCAGTTGGCAGGCGCGTGCATCGAGTAAGGGTTTAAACGCTATCGAGGCCGAATAACGCACGGCGCCGCGGGCGATATCATCCTGGGGTGGGAATGCTTGGCTAAAGGACTGGTTTACCCATTCAACCACACCGGTTTGAGATCGAAAGTTGACCGTCAGATCCAGCGCAGTTAATTTGACGCTGCCGATGCCATGGCGCCGCGCCTCCAGAAACAGACCCACATTGGCATTGCGAAATCCGTAGCACGACTGCATGCCGTCGCCAACAATAAATAGGCTGCGACCGTCATTGGCCTCCCAGCCGGCGGTAAGTTTTTGCAATAATCGTAGCTGCGGCTCGGCGGTATCTTGAAACTCATCGACCAGTATGTGGCGAATTTGATAGTCCAGTTTTAATGCCAGCTCTTCCGGTTCGTCTTCATTGCCAAGCGCTTGCAGGGCGGCTTGGCCAAGTTCTATAAAATCGGTAGCGCCGTGGCGGCGGAACACAACCTTTAACTGGGCGCTGATAAAAACCAACAAATAAGCCAGGCTGTTGACGATTTCTTGCAGCGACTGGGTCGACCTGCTGTCGGGTAGCAGGCGAATTTGCTGCAGCTGCTCGAGCAAACCAGGTATTTCTCGTAACTGCCCCAATAGCTGCAAAAAACCTTGTTTGCGCTCTTTACACGGGGCCTTTTCTTGCTTCGAGTTGCCGGCGGGAAAACCATTGTTTTTAGTCACGGTTTTGCGCCAGTCATCATCAGCTTTTAACAACAGGTCGCATAATTGCTGCCAGCTACTTAGGCCGGTTTCATCCGCGCTCGGCAGCGCCTTAATACCGGCGAGCAGGGCCAGGCCTTCTTTGCCCTCGTGCAGCAATTGGCTGCCCGCATAATCCGCATAGATCGCTAGTTCACTGGCATATTCGGCCAGCTTGTCGGCGCTCTGCGCCAGGCTTTCTTTAATTAAGTGCTCAACCGCAAGCAGATTAAAATCAAATTGGCCGGCGCCATCTTGTTGTTGCAAAAACAAATAGTGTACCGCTTCCAGCCATTGGTCGCGCTTGCCCAGTAGCCCAATCAATAGCTTTTGTGTTTGCCCGACATTATTGTCTAGGTGTTGCAGCAAACGCTGCCAGTGCTGAAACAATTCATCATCCTGCTCGATCCGGTTAAATACATCCTGCACCGCTTCGTTATAGGCTTGGTCTGGATGCTCCAGGGTATCGGGCAGAGCGCCTAGGCCAGAAGCCAAGGGCAGCTGTCCAGCTAGGTTACGGCTGAAGCCATCGATGGTTTGGATGCGCAACCGGCTGGGGCTAAACAGCAGGCGCCAATTTTGTTTGGCATCTTGTTGCAGTACCGCCTGTGCCAATTGCCAGGTTAGCAGTTCATGGGCTTGCTTGGGAGGTTCAGGTGTTTGCGCCGCCGCTTGCAGTGCCTGCATTACCCGCAGCTGCATTTCCGCTGCCGCTTTACGGGTAAAGGTAATACACAGGACTTCTTCTGGGTCTTGGCTAGCGGCCAGTAGTTTTAAAACTCTTTGAGTTAGCAGGCCAGTTTTACCTGAGCCGGCGGGGGCGGAGACCGCAAAAGATTGGCTCGGGTCCAGTGCTTGGCGGCGGGCTAAATGATCAGCTGGCGGTGTCGGGCTATTAATGCTCATAGCTGCACCTCCTGCAACCAGGCCGGTGAGTCTTGCCATAGCAGTCGGCGCTGGGAAGTTTCATCCAAACGCTGGAGGTTTTTTAACTGCTCACTGTAACGCTGGGCATTAATGTCTTTAAAATCCAACCGACAATCTCCGTGGCAATACTGTTGCGCCAGTGTTGTCAATTGCTGCTGCCATTGCTGGCGTAGCTGTGACCATTCGGCCTCAAGCTTATATCTGGCCAAGTCCTTGTCTTGAATGCAGTCGCGTACCCCCGCTGCAGGCAAAGGCTGTTCGCCAATGCCTTTAAATTGATTACCTTTAACATTGAGCTGGGCAAAGGCAATAGCCTGAATGTTGGGGTCGCTCAGGGTATACAGTGGCAACTGCGGCTCTTGCATTCGATCTCCCTGCCAGTAGCGTATGTCGGGCTCGCCGGTTTTGTAATCAATCACCATTAAATAATTGCTGTCTACGGCGGCGAGATTTTGATCGATGCGGTCAAGCCGTAAGTTAAGTTTTAACTGATGCAGTTCGACCTGGCAGCTGGTTTCAATGCCGACTACCTTAAACGCTGGGCGCTGTTTTTCTAGCGCCATCCACTGCGCAATCAAACCGCTTAATCGTTGCGCTTCCAGCTGACGAAATTTAGGACCCAGGTCAAAGCGATGCTGCAGTACATCGGCTATAGCGGCATCAATTTTTTGCTGGCATAGAGTTGTTAGTTGCTGATCGGATAGTTGTAACAGCTGTTGCTGCGAGCTCAGTTGACGCCACAATAGCTCCATTGCCAGATGCAGTATATTGCCGCGTTCAATCGGACTTAAGCCAATTACCGGCGCTTCATTTTCTCTTGCCCCCAAGCGATAAATTGCAAAGGCATTAAAAGGGCAGGCGGCTTGCTGCTGCAATACTGCCGAGCCTCCCAACTGGGTTTCGGCGGCGGATATTGGCGGGCCTTGGCGACAATCTATCCATTGCAAGCGACGTGCTTGCACCAGCTCCCGACGAAACAGCGGCAAGCTTTTAGCACTGCTGAATAGATCCACCTGGGCTGGCTCGGGCGCGGCTTCGGTGGCTGCGATTAGCGCTGAGCGCAGTGGAACATTATGCAGCAAAGGGCTGACAACGAGCTCTTCGTCACCTTGTTTTTGCGGATAGCTAAACACCACCTCGCTGGCGCAATGTCGATAGCTGTCGGTCAACGAATCGGCAAAGGCCAATTCACGTTCAGCATTGGCGTGGGGCATTTGATGGCGTTTTTGCATTTCGCTGGGTAACAGTGCGCTGGGCTGCGGTTTCGGCGGCCATTGCTGGGCGTGCATGCCCATTACCCAGCAGTGATCAAAGTGCATGCCTGCGGCTTCGAGGGCGCCCATAATCTGAATCGGCGAGTCGGGAGTTTTTGCCTGGAAGTGATGGCTGTGGGCGAGGTCACTTAATGCCTTCAGCGCCTCGGATAAGGACAATAATAAGGAGCACTGGTCGAGGCTGGGTAGTTGCTCGAGTAGCTGATAGAGCTGACTGACTTGTTGAAATTCATTGCTGTCCAAGCGGCGTTGACCCGGCCAGCCGAGCTGCTGTAATTGGGAAAAAAACCGTTGGCTCCAGAATTTGGCGGTATTCTTTTGCTGGCCGGCTCTTTGTTGCTGGCCAAAAATCTGTAATAGCTGATGTAAACTTTGGTAATCAGCAATACCGCCATCTAAGTCCTGCTGCAGTAATTTTTTCTCTGCCCCGGCACAAGCCTGACGTAAACTGGCGCTGCGAATTTGATCCTGTCGCAACCGCTTTAATTGGTGTTCGCATAGCAACCCATCCAATTCTCGCAATGACTCAACCGCGGGGCGATCGTCGCCCCAGAAGCGACTGTTTAGCAGCTGGGTTAAGGACTCAAGGTCGGCTATAGGGTGGTTGAGGTGCAACAGCTGCAGCGCGGTATTAATAATGGGGGTTTCCGCTAAGGGGATACCGGCTGAAAAATTAAAGGGCAGGGTATAGCGTGGGCTATTGGGTAAAATTGCCTGGGGCTCAAACACTTCGCTGAATATTCGCTCAATTTGCTTGCGGTCCTGGCCCAGGCTGGGGTCGATGATGCCGATGCTGGGCGGCTTAGACTGATCGCCCTCACGCTCGAGTATTGCCTCGGCCCAGTGAGCGCAAGCTTCTATTTCCTGCTGCCGATTATCAAAAGCGTAGCGATGGGCACGGGCTGATGATTGGTGTAATTTTATTGGCCGTAATTGCGCTGTCGCCTGCTCTAATAAAGCCTGCAGCAAAGGCGATAAATCATCAAAGGCCATGATAGTAATGCTGTCATAAGCACTAAGTTGTTGCTGGGCAAATGCGCTTATAATTTTTTCAATGCGATCTTCGTTGCTGATAAAACCTAGGGTTTTACAGCGCTGTTGGAATTCCTTGGCCCAGTGCTGAAAAATTGTATTGTCGCTGTGTTCAAGCGGTTCTAGATCAGCCAGCGTAAATCGCCATTGCTGCAAGCTGCAATAAGCTTGCTCTGCCTGTTTAGCCAGTAATTCTGGGTTGATCATATGTTCGCTGGCGGCTGATTCTAAAATAATTTCGCGCCACAACTTTAGCCTTACGCTGGCGTCGATAACGCTTAACCCAGAAATTTCTTGCCAAGCTTGATCTTGCAGGCGCAACCAGTGTTCCTGTATCCATTCTTGCATAGAAAATACAGCGGCGGTGGCGGCCACTGAGCCGCGCGAGGACTTTTTATTTCCCAGCGCCTGCAGTAACCAGCGGCGCAGACGGCTATTGGGGGTCAGTAGCAACTGCTGGTCTTGATAGCTGTCAAGAAATTGATGTAATTCTTGCTTGTGGTTTTCCATAGGGGGTATTTAGCTTTAAACTACGATGGATAACATCATCTCATAGCAAGCATTAAAGCTTAAGGAAGAAGTATGCAAATTCGCGGAGTCGAGGCTGACTTTGATCAGGACCCAGGCGCTACCCCCAGGCCGTCTGCCAGTGTATTACTGATTCGCGATAGCGATGAAGGTCTACAAGTCTTTATGTTAAAGCGCAGTGACAAGCTATCTTTTTCTCCTGGCTTTTGGGTCTTTCCGGGTGGCTCGGTCGATCGCTCAGATTTCGATCAGGCAGGCGAGGGCGATGAACTTGCAGCGTTTCGCTTTGCCGCTATTAGGGAGTGTTTTGAAGAGAGTCGATTGTTATTGGCAGCGGGCGATTGCGAGAGCGCGCTGGCAAGTATGGAATGGCCGCAAGACGTTCCGGAGGGCGGTGATTTTTTGAACTGGTTAGGTCGTCACAATTTGCGGGTTAACAGTGCAGGCTTACAAACCTTGTCGGCTTGGACAACGCCCAAGCAAGCGAAGAAACGTTTTCACACGGTCTTCTTTGTAGCACCAGCACCGGCCGCGCAGGTGGGCATGAGTGATGGTGGTGAAACGGTTGAAGCCGCTTGGTTCAATGTGGCGCAAATGGTTAGGGATATCGATGCAAATGTACGCCAGTTGATGTTCCCCACCGAGATGAACTGTAAGTGGTTAAATCAGTTTGCGACTGTGGCGGCGGTTAAGAACAAGCTATGTGATCATATCGTTCCTCAGGTTACGCCGACGATAGAAAAGCGAGCGGACGGAGTTTGGCTGACTATTCCAGAAGATGCAGGTTATGGAATCAGCGAAAAGTTCATGCAAAGCTAGTGGATTTTTGTGTTACAAAAAAACGTTACCGTGCGTTTTTTTGTAACAAAATCGTGCAAGCTGCTTCCAAAATATACAGTTTGATATGACACCAATAGGCTTCTGCTGGTTTCACGGTTAATGATCGCTAACGTTTTTATGCACACTTGGAGATAGAAAGACAATTCCGACGCCTAATTTTTTAAAAAACTTGTTTTGCTTCTATTGACATATCTAAGTTGTTGATTTTAAAGCATAAAATATATAAGATCAAAAAACGTACAATCTGTGGTTCGATACCGTATATCGCTGTTTGAGTCTGTTTTCTATAGTCTATCCACTGACTTATCCACAGAATCTGTGGAAAAAGTTAGTCGTCAAATTGAACGCTCGATTTTTAAACTAATGCTTAATTATTAGGCTAGATTGCGATTGACTTTGTTCGTTTTTAAATCGAATTCTCTAAAAAGTATAACTATCTCGGAAACCACAGGCTGATTGCTTGATTTAGCGCTAAGTGAGCGCTGTGACGCTACTTAGAAGGCGGGCGCTAAATCAAAACCAGGTCAACGCTGGTGACATTGCCACTGCTTGCAGCGAAGTGACACAAGGACCGCTCTAAGACCTGGTGCTGAATAAACTGATTAATCTTGCAAGTGATCCAAGGGTAATTCAGTTTTATAGCGCACTTGCTTCAGAGAAAAGCTACTCTTAACACTTTCGATGCCTTCAAATTGGGTGAGTTTTTCATCCAAAAAATGCTGATAGGCCTTGAGGTCAGGCATTGCTACTCGAATTAAATAATCAAAATCCCCTGCCATCAAATAACATTCCATAACCTCAGGCCAGCTCGATACGGTCTCTTCAAATGCTTGCAGTTGTTTTTTAACTTGATGACCCAGGGTTACTTGGATAAAGACGTGCACATTCATACCGATCAATTCGGGATTTACGAGGGTGACATTGCCTTTAAAAAAGCCGGCGTCTTCTAGCATTTTCACCCTGCGTGAGCAGGGCGAAGGCGAAAGGGCGATACGGTCCGCCAGTTCTAAATTGGAAAGATTGCCTTCGCGTTGCAGTATTTCTAATATCTTCCGATCAGTTTTGTCGAGTTTATGACTCATTATTGCTTATTGTGCCTTGAATTTGTCTAGAAGTTAGAGAATATAAGGCAATATCGCGATAATTGTAAGAGGGTTTGTAAGAGGCCAAACCTATTGATTAAGTCATGATATCTACCGATATCGCTTGGTTTTATCGCCCGGCGCTAATCTGCTTTTAGCGGAATAATGCTTCGGTCGATAATTTTAAGCGATAGCGTTACGGATTCGTCAAACCCAAAAGACCGCTAGTCGCTCAAACTTTAGATAATCCCAACAAGGCCGTTAAAGCACGGTAGAGAACCTATTTATACCTTTATGAGCCAAAGCCTTAGCCGGAATCTATTATGAACAGTATCGCTGCCACCCAAGCTTTTAATAGTCACTACAGCTTTGATATGACGGCTAGTTTTAGTCGTTCAGCGTCGTCTAGTGCCGAGCTGCATAGCCATAATGAAATTAGCCAATCGTCCTCATATACTAGTGTCAGCCTGACTCAGGAAAAAGCCTACAGCGTATTAGAGGGCCGGGTGGCCGCTAACTCCATTGATATGCAGCAGATTTATCGAAAGATAGCTGGCAGCGATAGCTTTCAGCTTAATGGGACGGATCAGTCGATTGAGTCTAAGTCGCCTGCGGATAAGGCGGTTGATAACATTCTCGGTTTTATTGAAAACCGCCTAGCCATGGATAAAGCCAATGGCGCTAGCGAGCAGCAGTTACAGGCTCGCCTAGAGGCAGGTATCAAAGGCTTTAAACAGGGTTTTGCCGAGGCGCAGTCCATTTTAAAGGATATGGGTTTGATGGATGACGGGCTGGATCAAGATATCGGTCAGACTTATGAGCGAGTTCATCAGGGTGGTGCGGAACTTGAACAGCAATATGCGCCTAGCTTGCCCGCGAAAATTATTGCGGAAACTTATCCTGGCGGTGATGTTGCCAAGCAAGATGATGATGCGGTCAAGCTGGTAGAGGTAAACCGTAGCCAAGCATGGGAGTCCCTATTACAGCGTGATTCCGTCCAGGTACCGAGGCAGGCGGATGTCAATAATATCGATTCTGCAAGTTCAGCCAGCTACTCGAGTTATGATTTTCAGCGCCAACAAAGTTTTGAATTTGAATTAACTACTCAAGATGGCGATCGGGTTACCATTTCTGCCAACAGTTTTGCGCAAGTAGCGTTGGCGTCGGAGCAAGCGCAAAGCGGTGGTGTGAGCTACAGTGCAGTGTCGTTTGAGTCCTCTAGTGAGCAAGAGTTTGCATTGGCGGTGCAGGGCGACTTAAGTAAAGATGAGCTGGCGGCAATAAATCAGCTGCTTGAGCAGGTGGTAGATCTAGCCGGGGATTTTTACTCTGGAGATATCGGCAGCGCTTTCGCCAAAGCGATGGAGTTGGGTTATGACAGCCAGCAAATTGCGGAGTTTTCTCTGGACTTGAGTCAAACAACTCAAACCAAGGCTGTCGCAGCTTACCAGGAATTAGAGCCGGTTTCCGTTTGGGATAAGCCCTCGGTGGCCCAAGGCTTTGATCAGCTGGGCAGTTTTGTGCGTGATTTATTAGACAGTATTGATGCCGTTAAAGAGCTCGGCCAGCCCACTTCGTTATTAACCAATCTACTTAACCAGCAGGTTCAAGAGTTAGAGCAAGATACTGTGAGTGTAGATCCCAAGCCAAGTGATTTGCTGCAGCAGCTGTTAACTGGTTTGGAACTCTAGTGACTATTAAATGCCTGTACTGAGTGAGGTCTAATCAATAAAGTCTAAGAGATTAAATTTTATTGTGTCGATGTTATGATAGCGTATTTAAGGCATTTTTTTGGCTAACCGACTTACCCTATACACAACCCTTGGCTGTCACCTGTGTGAGCAGGCCAAGCCGCATATCTTCGCTGCTTTGCTGCACACTGACTTTATCTTAGAAGAAATTGATATTGCCAATGACGAGGCTCTGGTAGAAAAATACGGCCTATTGATCCCGGTGCTTGCCTGCCAGGGGCGGGAGCTTAACTGGCCGTTTGAGCAGCAAGGTGTTGTTGGTCTATTGCAACCTGGGGGCCAACAAGCTTGAGCGAGCTGATGCGGGCCCTGGCTGTACGCTGCTATAACCGTTTTAATTCATGATGATTCATGAGGCTGGTTTTGCTGCCCATGCGGTAGGCGTAGATTACTGAGTACTCCAACACATTTTTGACATAGCCGCGAGTTTCTCGATAGGGAATGGTTTCTATCCAAACATCGAACGGCAGGTTGTTGTCTGAATCTTTTAACCAGCGGCTCACTCTATGTGGGCCGGCGTTGTAAGCTGCAGCGGCTAAAAACCGATTGCCATTGAATTGTTTTAGCAGCTGGTTCAAATAATTACTACCCAGGGTGATATTTTTGTGCGGCTCCAATAGATCACTGCGACGGTATTTCATGCCTATTTTACGCGCGGTTTGCTTGGCCGTAGCGGGCATTAGTTGCATCAACCCAATGGCCCCAGCAGGGGACCTGGCATAATGGGCAAAGGCGCTTTCCTGCCGCGCGATAGCAAACAGCAGTGTTGTCTTAATGTTGGTTGCCTTGGCGGCTTGTTTAAGCTCGGTTTCAAAAGCCAGGGGGAAGCGCATTTGTAAATCGTCCCAGTATTTGGCGCTAGCCATGCCCTGAATTGTTTTTAAATGCCAGCCCCATTCGTGGGTTAGGCTAGCCAGAGCTTCGGCGTCAGTTTTAGACAGTTTTTTCGCGACGAAATACCATTCTCGGTTGGCCCAGGTATAAAAACCTAGATGGTAAAGCTCGAATGCGCGCTTTATCGCCGGGCGCTGCTTAAGCTTGTCGACTCGGTTTTGTTCGACGATCAGCGGCATATCCTGGAGTTGGTATTCTTTTTTAATTCGATCGGCGGCAAGAAAACCGTAATAGTCTCTATATTGAGACAGTTCGCTATAAATTGCGTGGGGGTTAATCGCTGGAGCATTGTCGGGTTTGCCTTGCTCTTCAATGGAGCGGGCCAGCCAATAGCGCCAATCGTGTTTGTTTTGTATTGCTTTGGGCAGCTTGCTGATCCAGTGTTGGACTTTTGACCAATCCTGGTGAGCCAGGCTCTCGCGGATCAGCAGCTCGGTTAGGGCGATATTATCAATCTGTTTATATTGACTTAATAGGCTGCTGGCCTCGTCGCTATGGCCCTTCTGGGCTAGGCGTTTAGCCAGTTCATAGAGCGTATGCAGGCGTGGTTTAGCTGGGAATAAACGCTGAGCATCATAACTTTCCCATAATTTGTAAGCTGCCAATGGATCTCTGCGAGCATAGCGTTGAAAACCATGCAAAATTATACTGTTTAACTGTTCACTATTTTGACGAAAGCGTGAGCGCTGTTGCAATAGCTGGGGTTTTCGGTATACCTCGACATGCAGCAGCGCCAGCTCTTGATCGGCGGCAGGCATTTGCTTGCGGATATATTTGGCGAGCCCTAGGCGACCGCTAGCCATAGCCTTGCCGTGCCTTTGCCAGGCAAGCTCAGGGCTAAGGTGGCCGGCTTTTTTCCAAGCGGTAAAACCGGGATCACAAATTTTAGCTTGAGATTTTCCCACATTCCAAAGTTTGGCGATGGTCGCTGCAGGTAACTTTCGGCCAGTGCGCAAATGTGCGGTGACCCAATGGCATTGGTATTTGGTGGCGTTGTTGCCAGGATTATAAAAAGCTAGGTAATCGGACCAGCGCTTCTGTTGTACCAGCTTTGATAGCCAGCGCCAGCGTAACTGATCGGCCAAGGGGGTGCCCTGGTGTTTTTCTAGGAAGTGCGCGACGTCTTTTTTATTGGCGGATGACAGGGTGTGGCGCAGCGCTTGGTATTCTAAGTGCGGGTGTAGGGGGTAGTTTTTAAGTAAAGCTTGCAGCTTATCAAATTCAGCATCATCCCCCTTCTTCAGGGCTTTGAGTGCGAGTTGATATTGTTGCCGCTGGGTCTCAAGTTCGTCGCTGGCGGCGTGGCCGAAGCCGATGTAGGCACTGCTGCAGGTTAAGGCAAGAATCAAGCTGCGGATCAGTCTCATTGCATATCCGTTGTTTAGTAAATCTCCGGGCTTCAGTGTATCTCAGCGAAGCGCGGGAATATAGGTTGGGGTTAGTTTTAGCTGTCAATAAAACGTGGGCAAATTTAGATTAAGCAAGTATGATGCCCAGCATTAATTAACCCAGCCTTAAAATACGGCATTGGGTTTGTATTCAAACTTCCACGTCTGCGTAAACACTGAATCCCCATGCCTGTTTTAAAACTCGATAACGCTCAGCTCGCCTACGGTCTACAAGTACTACTCGATGGAGTGGATCTGAATATCCGCCGCGGGCAGAGGGTGTGTCTCATTGGTCGCAATGGTGCCGGCAAGTCTAGTCTACTCAAGGTCATTGACGCTGAAGTTGAGCTCGATGGCGGTCAAGTTTGGCGCAAACCAGGCCTTAAAATGTCTCGGTTGGAGCAGGACCTGCCATTGGCTGACGATTTGATTGTGTACGATGCTGTTGCAGCGGGCCTCGAGGGTGTGGGTGAGTTGCTGAGTGAATTCCACCGTCTGATCCAAAAAATTGACGAGCAGTCAATGAATCGTCTCGGCGAGGTGCAGTCAAAAATTGACGCCTTAGATGGCTGGTCGTTACAGACCCAAGTCGAATCTGTGCTTAGCCGACTTGAATTACCGGCTGACGCGACCATGGCCGAACTTTCCGGCGGCTGGCGCCGGCGAGTCGCCCTGGCTCGGGCCCTGGTCTCGCAGCCAGATGTGTTGTTATTGGATGAGCCCACCAACCATTTGGATATCGAGGCCATTCAATGGCTGGAGCAGCAGATCCTTGCTTTTCAGGGGGCGGTCATTTTTATTACCCACGACCGGGCCTTGCTACAAAATCTAGCCACTCACATCGTCGAACTGGATCGAGGTCACATTCGATCGTGGGAGGGCGACTACGCCAGCTTTTTAGATTTTAGGGAGCAACAACTGGCGGAAGAAGAGCGTCACAATGCCTTGTTTGATAAGCGCTTAGTTGAGGAAGAAAAATGGATCCGTCAGGGAATTAAGGCCCGCCGCACCCGCAATGAAGGCCGGGTAAGAGCGCTGAAGGCTATGCGAGTCGAACGTGGCGAGCGCCGCGAGAAACAGGGGCGAGCGAGTTTCGATTTAAATACCGGCCAGAGTTCCGGCAAAATTGTAGCTCAATTAGAGCATATTGGTCACGGCTGGGATGGCCACGCGCTTATTGATGACTTTAGCGCCCGCATTCTCCGGGGTGACCGGATCGGTCTGATCGGTGCCAATGGTATGGGTAAATCGACCCTGCTAAAAATACTGATCGGCGAGCTTACGCCAAATCATGGCGACGTCGAGCTGGGCACCAATTTACAAATTGCCTATTTTGATCAGCTGCGTGAGCAACTTGACCTGGATAAGTCCGCGGTAGATAACGTCTCCGAAGGACGAGACTCTATCGATGTCAATGGCCAGTCTCGGCATATCATCAGCTATTTGAGTGATTTTTTGTTTACCGGCGAACGCGCCCGAACTCCGCTTCGAGCCTTGTCAGGCGGCGAGCGTAATCGGGTGCTGTTAGCCAAGCTGTTCAGTAAGCCCAGCAATCTTATGATTCTCGATGAGCCGACCAATGATCTCGATGTAGAAACTCTGGAGCTGCTCGAGGATCTGTTGGGCCAATACCAGGGCACTATGTTGCTGGTTAGCCATGACCGCGCATTCTTAGATAATGTGGTTAGCAGTGTCTACGCTTTTGAAGGCCAGGCCCAGGTGCTTGAGTATGTTGGTGGTTATGAAGATTGGCGCCACCAAGGCGGCCAGTGGTGTAGTTTAGCCGATGACAAACAAGCAAAGGAAGCGCGAATCGCTGCACCTGCTGTTGATACTGTTAGTGTAGCGACGACAGCAAAAAAATCAGAGAAGCTCAGTTATAAGTTACAGCGTGAGTTAGATGGCTTGCCGGTTAAAATTGAGGCGGCGGAGCTGACCCTTGAAGCGGTACAGCAGCAAACCGCCGCGACAGATTTTTATCAACAAGAACAAACGAAAATAGACTCTATATTGCAGCAGCTGGCCGATGCAGAAGCTGCGCTGGAGCTTTTGTATGAGCGCTGGGAAGAGCTTGGCTAGGCTCCAGCTGCTTCAATGAGCTGGCTTTTTAGCTGGGTGGTACTCGAACGGCTAGTACGTCACAGCTAGCCCCGTGTAGCACCCCATTGGAGGTCGAGCCTAGCAGTAGCGCAAGGCCTGAGCGACCGTGACTGCCTACAATAATCAAATTAGTGGCGTTTTCATCGGCTAAGCGATGAATCTCATTGGCGGTTTGTCCTACTACCACCTGGCAATTTTCCTTGTTGATGGAAAATTTCTCAGCCAGGGCAGCCAGACGTTCGTTGGCCTGGGTTTGTAGCTGATCCTGAACCTCAGATAGATCCATCGGGATATCGCCACCATAGGCAAAGGTAAGGGGTTCAATTACATGCAGCAAGATTGCCTCGGCGTTGCCGGCCACTGCAGCGGCGCGGGCTACCACTGCTTCCGAATCTTGGGTTAAATCCACTGCAATGATAATACGCTGGTAGGCTTGACTCATAAGAATTCTCCGTTGCTGTTTTAGTTGATACTATCGTCAATCTCTATCACAGGCAAAGTGCTTTCGAGCTCTTTGTGACATAAATCAAGAGCTCGATCAGCTCGCTAAAAGGATGCCGTAATGGCTTATGGTATTTTGTTTTTAGCCTTGGCCGTGGCCATGGTGGTGGGTCCAATCATGATGATGAAGCCCAGTGGGCGTCAGTTACAGCTAACACGATTGCGCCAGCAAGCTATGCACCTGGGTTTGTCAGCGAGTATTCAAAGCCTACCGAAAGGGTTGAAAGCTAACCGCTATCCGGCTCAGGTCGCGGTCTATAGTCGTGCATTTCAAGGACAAAAGTACTTGGCGGAAGAGGCTTTGCTGCTACGGCTGGATTTTAATCACGGTATGCACTTTTGCGCCAATTGGGATTGGCACAAGGGTAAGTCATTAGATCTTCCGCTCGACCCAAAGCTTAGGGATGCTTTGAATTCCGTTGACGACAGTGTCATTGCCATTCAAATCAATCGCTTGGGGGTTGGCATTATGTGGCTGGAGAAGTCGATTCAGGTGTCCGAAGTACTGGCTTTGACTGAATTGCTGTACCAATGCTTGCTGGAGAATAAGTTGTTGCGCCAATCCCAAGCCTAATTGACCTGCTGGTGTGGAGGCTCTTCCGGGTTATGGGCAAAAGCTTTAACCCGTTTAGCTTCTTTCTTTGGTAGCGGGTTGTATTCTACTTCTGGCATTAGCTCCGCCGATAGTGAGGCGCGTTCACGGCTCAGTAATTGGCCGATCTCGTCGACTAGCTGCTGGCGTCTGGGGTCATTCAGTTTGGCTTGGCCTGCCAGTTTTTGCGCATGATAGTAGTGCGCGTTGGCGTTAATGAAGTCGTCATCACTGTAATAACGATGGCCCTGGGCCACAGTGGAAAGAATTTCAACGCTCATCCGGGTGTACTCAATTTCAGTCATCATGCGGTCCGTGGCAGCCTGATCAATGCGGTTATTGTGGTTGGCATCAGCCAGAATTTCTTGCACCTGGTCGAGTAGTTCAATCGCCTTGGATATGCCGACGTCGCTTTCCCTTATGCGGCACAACTTGCGCTGTATTTGCCCTTGCTGGTATTGCTTTAGATTGTGCTGGGCGCGGTTAAGGCGCATCTCTAGGTGTTTGGCTTGGTTGTCTTCTTCATAGACTTGCTGGTAGATGTTGACTATCGCGGTGGAGATGGTCGACAGTATCTCCTGGTTGTGCAATAAACTTTCAGTGTCCTGAGCAATGGTCTCCAGTTCCTCGCAGCGGCGCACAAGGTTGCGTAGCCAAGCTTGGCGGGCCTCGATGCGGCGCTCCTTTTTATTGACTAGCACTAGGGTCAACAGCGAGGTGACTATAAATGCGAGTGAGATTAGAAAGCCCATGAATGGTGACATAGTGTGTAATGCTTACCTTAAAGATAGAATTATCGTCATAACATTTATCGGCGCCTGAGGTTAAGGCTTTAGCGATCAAAGGCAGATTCTGTACTTTTTTTAAAATCAATTAGTTTGAAAATTTTGAAACTTATGGTATTCCTTAATAAGAGCGCCGTCAGTAGTGCGTTTATGTGGATAAGCAGTTTATTCCTGCTGGAAGAATGAGGGGCATTGAACGGCTGCTTTTGATTGATTATTGAACGATATGGTGCGCATCGCCGCTGATTTCATCAATTTTCTTGACCAAACTCCTTTCTGCAATTATATATGCGCTCTCACAAGTTTGCCGTAGGGCGACTATTTTTGGCGTTAATTTTTTTTGATGTGGTCATTTTGGCCGCAGCCTGTTTTGAGTAAGAAGGACAATATGGGAAAATCCCTAGTTATCGTGGAGTCGCCAGCCAAGGCAAAAACCATTAACAAGTACCTCGGCAAAGACTTTGTGGTTAAATCCAGCGTTGGTCATATTCGTGATTTACCCACCTCCGGCGGCAATAAAAAGCCGGTAGACGCCAAGGAGCGAGCTCGTCAGGCCGCAATAACACGCAAACTATCGCCAGACGCTAAGATTGTACATAAACAGAAAAAGGCCAAAAAGCAGCTTATTTCAAGAATGGGCATTGACCCTGAAAATGGCTGGAAAGCAAGATACGAAATACTGCCCGGTAAAGAAAAGGTTGTTGCTGAATTGAAAGCATTGGCCGCCGATGCCGACACTATCTATCTGGCGACGGATTTGGATAGAGAAGGGGAGGCAATTGCTTGGCACCTACAGGAAGCCATTGGTGGCGATCCAAGTCGATATCGGCGGGTGGTGTTTAACGAAATCACCAAGTCTGCGATTCAAGAGGCCTTCCAGAAACCTGGAAGCTTGGATCATGATCGGGTCGAAGCGCAGCAGGCGCGTCGCTTTCTCGACCGTGTTGTTGGCTATATGGTGTCGCCGCTGCTGTGGGAAAAAGTGGCTCGGGGGCTGTCCGCAGGCCGTGTGCAATCGGTCGCGGTACGCTTAATTGTCGAGCGCGAGCGGGAAATACGAGCTTTTATCCCGGAAGAATACTGGGACATTTTTGCCCAGCTGAAAAGCAACGTTAGCGATCAAATTCGATTTGAAGTTAAGCGTCAAAATGGCAAGGCCTTCAAACCATTAAATGAAACCGATGCGATGGCGGCTAATGCCGTATTGCAGCAGGCCAGCTATGAGGTGATTAAGCGTGAAGATAAACCCACCAGCTCTAAGCCTTCGGCGCCGTACATTACCTCTACCTTGCAGCAAGCGGCGAGTACGCGTTTAGGCTACTCGGTAAAGAAAACTATGATGATGGCTCAGCGTTTGTACGAAGCGGGCTATATTACCTATATGCGAACTGACTCCACCAACTTAAGTTCGGAAGCGGTTGCCAATTGTCGTGACTATATCCAAGAAACCTACGGTAAAAAATATTTACCTGAGCAGGCTAACTCATATTCCAGCAAAGAGGGTGCACAAGAAGCTCACGAAGCTATTCGACCTTCAGATGTTAATATCAAACCAACCCAAATTAAAAGCATGGAGCGGGATGCCGAGCGTCTATACGCTTTGATCTGGCAGCAATTTGTAGCGTGCCAGATGCCACCGGCCAAATTCACCAGCAGTGCTATTGTGGTTAAGGCGGCTGAGTTTGAGTTGCGCACCCGTGGCCGGGTTATTCTGTTTGATGGCTTTATGAAGGTCCAACCTCCGCAAGCGAAAAAAGAAGAAGATGTGGTTCTGCCGGAATTGAAAGTCGGCGAAATTTTAGACTTGCAAAAACTTGAGCCCAATCAACATTTCACCAAGCCAACGGCAAGGTTCACGGAAGCAAGCTTGGTGAAAGAGCTAGAAAAGCGTGGCATAGGGCGTCCTTCTACCTACGCGGCAATCATCTCAACCATCCAAGATCGTGGCTATGTGCATACCGAGAGCCGCCGTTTTTACGCGGAAAAAATGGGCGATATTGTTACCGAACGCCTAGTTGAGAGCTTTTCTGACTTGATGGATTACGGCTTCACCGCGAGCATGGAAGAGTCTCTTGACGATGTTGCCGGCGGTACTTTGCAGTGGCGTGATTTGCTCGACCGCTTCTATGCTGAGTTTTCGGGCAAGCTAGGCCAGGCGCAGGCCGCAGAAGGCGGCATGCGGGGTAATACCCCAACGGAAACGGATATAAGTTGCACCTTGTGCAGTCGTAATATGCAAATTCGGACCGGCAGCACAGGTGTGTTCCTCGGTTGTTCTGGTTATGCTTTACCACCTAAAGAGCGCTGTAAGCAAACCATGAATCTGGTCAGCGGCGATGAGGGCATTGATCTCGACGTTGATGACGAAGCTGAGTCTAAATTACTGCGTACTAAGCGGCGCTGTCAGCAATGCAATACCGCTATGGATAGCTATCTATTGGATGAGTCGCGCAAATTACATATCTGCGGTAACAATCCGGACTGCAGCGGTTTTGAGGTGGAGCAGGGTACCTTTAAGCTCAAGGGCTACGAAGGTCCAGTTTTAGAGTGTGATAAGTGCGGCGCCGAGATGCAGTTGAAAACCGGCCGTTTCGGTAAATATTTTGGCTGTACTGCGGAAGAGTGTAAAAACACTCGCAAGCTTTTACGCAGCGGCGAAGCCGCTCCACCAAAGATGGACCCTGTGCAGATGCCAGAATTGACCTGTGTCAAAGTCGAAGATCATTATGTGCTTCGCGATGGCGCCTCAGGAATGTTTTTGGCCGCCAGCCAGTTTCCCAAAAATCGGGAGACCCGGGCGCCCTTGGTGGTAGAGCTGTTGCCCCATAAAAAAGAAATTGATCCCAAGTATAAATTTTTATTTTCGGCGCCCACTGAAGACCCCGAAGGCAATGAGGCTGTTATACGTTACAGTCGCAAAACCAAAGAGCAGTATGTGCAAACCGAAGTAGAGGGTAAAGCCACTGGTTGGAAGGCTTTTTATGAAGGCGGAAAGTGGGTGCAAAGCCAAACTAAAAAGCGCGCTCCCAGCAAGAAAAAGTCAAGCTAAGTGAATCTTGATCTGGCTCGACAAACGAGTCGTTATCTCGGTTTGGCTCAGGCCCAGTTGAACCCAGCCGAGGGTGATTACTCGCCCCTTGAGGAAGAGTCGAGGGCACGCGCAGGTTTGTGGTATTTAAGTTGGGCTTGGCGTGGCTTCTTGGCTGAGGTGGTTGATGCTTATGCCCTTAAAGCAACCGAGGATGAATTGCATGCATACGTTGTCTCGCCAGCCAAAGGCAGCTTGCATTGCTCCGCATTGGAGCAGCTGCAGGAGCTTTATAGTCAGCGACATTGGTTATATGCTTTGTTGAATGCATCGCAGGCATTGCAAAACAATATCTACAGTTTTAAAGCCAAGGCGGCTCGCGCAGTTGTATCCAGGGTAGACATCGGTATTGCGTTAAGCGATACCGATAAGCTTGAAAGCAGCCATTCAATTCGTCTTTGTTTTGCTGAGCTAAGAGATTTGATTGAGCAACACAGGAGCCTGCATCAGGAATATTGATGCATATCCGATTGTTAACCTGTTAGAATGAACGCCGGTTAATTAGCGGAAGTTCAATGTCCTCCATGTTGTTTGAAATAGTAGAGCTGCCCAATGGTGATGTCGCTCTGCGTCGTGCCGATGACGACGGTGAACCCCTGGTCACCATTCAGTTCTCCGAAGAGTCAGAATATTACCTGCAGGGTGCGAAAATAGACGTGGCCAGAGCCATGATCCAAACTGGCTTAGAAACCGCTAGTGAAATGGCTGAATTGAATGCCGAAGACGAGACTGATCTTGATGGCGATTCACCAGCATTAAGCCCGGCCCAAATTCACTAACACCAAAGTCATTCGGCTAGAGCCTAGCTGGTTGCCAGCCAAATTAAGCCTTTATTATCGAAACCTTAGCATCAACCCTTGGCAGCCACCTTTGTCTGCTGCCTGCTCAAGCTGGGCCAGCTGCTTGGCCGAGGTTAGGCCTGGGCTCGCGACAACCGTATGGCTATTCCCTGCCGACATGGCCTCCCACACAGCCCACAATTCTGTCTGCTGTGGATTTAGGTGTACTAGACGTATACGCCCCAGGTCGGCGCCGTAGCTAATTAAGGCTTGTTTATCAATGCTATTAGGGTTGATCCAGGTTAGCCAGCGATCTGCCTCTAGGTGGCTTAGGTGCGCTATCATCGGTAGTAACCAGTGCTGATACTGATCTTGGTTGTTGGTAATAACCAATTCAGTAATACCGTTTTGTGCAGACTGCTGTTTTGCTATAGCGGTGTTCATGGTCACATCTCTCGGTAAGTTCTTGATAAACGTTGGTTCGACTATTGCTGTTGGTTGCGCTAATCGCGGCGAATTATGCCAACGCTAAGCCCCTCAATTTCAAAGTCTTGTTGCTTGAGGTCGACTTCGATAACGTCAAATTCTTCGTTTTCAGGGTGCAAGTGGACAATCGGTTGGTTGGCAAGCTTCTCATAGCGCTTAACCGTGACCTCGTCCTCTATGCGCGCAACTACAATCTGGCCGTTACGGGCCCGCTGAGTTTTATGCACTGCCAATAGGTCGCCATCGAGGATGCCTGCGTCTTTCATGCTCATGCCGTGCACTTTAAGCAAAAAGTCTGCCGTAGGGCTAAAAAAGCTGCTGGGTATATCGCAGTAGTCTTCTATATTTTCAGTGGCTAGAATGGGGTTGCCTGCAGCTACCCGGCCCACTAAGGGGATACCCTGCTGTTCAATGGGCAGACGGATACCGCGAGAGGCGCCGGCGACCATTTCTATAACACCTTTACGGGCTAGGGCCTTTAAGTGTTCCTCCGCCGCATTGGCAGAGCGGAAGCCCAATTCATTGGCAATTTCAGCTCGAGTCGGTGGGTAGCCGGTATCCTCGATGTAGTTTTTTACTATATCCAGTACCTGTTGCTGGCGAGCTGTAAGTTTAACCATGGGTTCTAGCCTCTATCTGTTTATTTATACAGTAACTGGGATTCTATACAGTATAAATATAATTGCAACTATTGCTTAATTTGTTGCCGTAGAGGGCTGGCTTAGGGTCTAGTTCAAATAGAAGTAGTTTCAAAAAGACGAGAATAAAGGCCACATTGACATGGCCTAGAAGGGTGGTTGCGCAGCAATGCTATTGCGGCAAGCTTTGCAGTAGGTTTCCAATTGAGTGGCGGACGCGTATTTTGGCGAGTTTTTGGTCGCTTATGGCTTGGATTAGGTTTCGCTTAGATTCAACCACTTCATTCTCTGTATTAAGTAGGTCTAGCAGAGTTCGCCCTTGGCCTAGGTTAAACTGCTCCTCATAGGCCTTTTTAGTGGCGTCAGCGGCGTCTACATGTTGCTTTAGGTAGGGCATTTGGGCAGAAATAGACTGGTGAGCACTCCACGATAAGCGGATACCTTCGATCACTTGGCGTAGGGTGCTATTGCGGACATCTTTGGATTCCTCTAGTAGATAACTGGTCTGCTTACGCCGGGCTTTATCTGCGCCGCCTCGGTAGAGGTTGTAGCGCATACGAATGGCCAATACTTGATCATCGTTGCGGCCTGCAATGCCGTCGATGTCAGTATTCCAGCTGGCATCGGCTTCGATTCGCACATCGGGGTAAAAGGGCGCAGCTGCTGCTTTATATTGTGCATTGGTGGCCTTTATGTCGGCATTGGCCTGCTGCAAGGTGGGGTGGGTAGCTATAGCTTGCTCGACAGCTAGTTCAAAATTAGACGGGAGGTTAATCTTTAAATTTGGCGCTACCAGTTTTTCGACTTCTGGCATAACGCCCACTACGCGATAGTAGTTGCTCACCGCATCGAGTAGATTTGCTTGCGCGACGATGACGTTGCTTTCTGCCAACGCGACACGGGCGGCGATTTGATTAACGTCAGCCAAGTTTGAAATTCCAGATTGATTACGCAGAACTATACGGTCAAATATGCTGTTATGGGTTGTCAGCGAGCTTTCTGCCAGGTGCATTAAATCCGCCTGAATAAGTATAGACAGGTAAACCTCGCTGGTTCTCAGTGCAATATCAGCTTTTGTTGATGCCAAAATATGCACAGCACTTTCCTTTCTGGCGCGCTGTCGCCTGACTTCAGATCGTGTTGCAAAGCCATCGAATACTAGTTGTCGGACGGATGCTGAGGCCTCTTCTCGGGTTAGTTTGCGGCGGTTGCCGGCGGTTGAACTTGAAAATGTGCTCTCTCGCCCAATACCTGCCGCCACATCCAGTGTAGGTAGGTAGCCGGCCTGGGCCCCGCGCTCTTCATATTTACGTGCGGAAACTTCATTTTCCGCCGCTCTTACCTCAGGGTTGGAGGCAATAGCTGTCTGGATGACATCGCTCAGTTGCTGTGCATTGCTGGCCTTTGCCAATATGGCTAGTGGTAGGCAAAGCCCAAATACTAATGGCTTTATTTTCATTCTTTTACCTTTGTCCCTAATGATCAGTCTGAATATCGACACTTTTGCACGATGTGAATGTTCAAATTAGTGTCGATAGCAGCAACTGCTGAGTAAATTACGATCCGTTTTTCAACTCCGGACTAAGATTTAGTAGGCGGCTATCTTGCTCCTACTTTGTAATTAGTTTGAATACCCTATGCCGGTTTTTATATTTTTGAGCAAATTAACATTAAGCAGCAGATTGGTTAATCATGATAAAGTCCTATTTATCGTGGTAGTCTAGTCCTTGTGAGGGGTTCAGCTGTTATGGAAACTATTCAATTGGGCGCTTACATTTAGTCACCCATCAGACTTAGCAATGGATATGAAAAATGCACTTACCGGATGAGTTTAAGCCTTTAGATGACCTGCCTTTGTCAGAGCGACACTTCCGCTTATTTTGTTTGGCCCTAGAGAAGGCTCATGGCATACATATTGGGGGGTCGGGCCGGCTATTGCTTAATTTTGAAATTACAGCCACCAAGCAAGAGCGTTACCTACCCCGAATCAGACCGATCGGGGGGGAAGTGTTTACTGTTGCCGAAAAATATTTAAAACCCAGTCCGTATTATTTGTATTTTGACCCAGATGGGGCGCAGGATTTGCCATTGTTGGGCAGCTTCGATGAAACTAGTCACCGCTTTGTGGCGGCGAGTAGGGATCTACTTAAGAAGCAAGATTATTTGCATGGTGGCAGCTCGATCCCAGTTGCAAGGCTGGTAGGCTTGCGTGGTTTGCACTTGGTTAAAGATGTGATTTGTTTGCAGCTGTGTGAAATTGACTTTGATCAACTATTCAATTTATCTGCGCCTTTGGCGCAGGAGTTACGGCAAGCATTGCAGGATAAATACAATCAGTTTTTTGATTTTTCTGCCATTGCCGATAAAGCCGATGACTACCAGCGAGCAGCAAAAAAATATTTAGATGAATAATTGAGCCAGCGACCGTTTTTTTCTGGTACCAAGCCGCTGGTTTATCTTAGCCCCGCCGAACTAATAGCGATTGGCCAGGGCGAATAAGGCGGCTATTTTTTATATTGTTTAGGCGTAAAAGAGATTTTACGCTGGTACTAAAACGCTGGGCAATTTTACCGAGAGAATCACCTTTTTGTACCTTGTAGCGTAGCGTGTTGCGCTGATTTTTACCTCGGTAGATGGTGAGTTTTTTTCCTGGTTTAATAATTGATTTCAAGCTTAGCTGGTTCCAGCGAGCTAAATCGTTATAACTTACATTGAATTTCTTGGCGATGGTCCAAAGGCTGTCGCCGGAGCGAACCTTGTAGCGACGTTTGTTGCCGCCCTGGGTTTTGCGCGTTTGTCGTTGAGTCAGGCTGTAGCGGTAATGACTAGGGTGTTTAGCGGCAACCGGAATAATTAAAGCGTGGCCGGCACGAATGATGTTGCTGTTCAGCTTGTTGATGGTTTTTAAAGCAGATACTTTTACTTTATGCGCCTGCGCAATTTTGCCCAGGCTGTCGCCGGATTTAATTTTATAGCGCTTCCAGCCAATGCGTTTTTGCGGCGCCAGCTTAGCCAGGTTTTTGGTAAACGTGTCGGATTTATCCACCGGCAGTAATAAATGTTGGGCGCCTTCGGGGGCAGTAGCCCACTGGCTATAGCCGGGATTTAATAAATATATACTGTCGATATTCATCTCGGCAAGTTCGGCGGCCTGCGCCAAATCTAGCTGGTAATCCAAATCAAAACGCTTAAAGTATGGCTTGGCGGCAATGTAGGGCACGGCAATGTTGAGTTTGTCTGCCTCGAGTAATAGCTGACTCAGGCCAATCAACCGCGGTACATAGATGCGAGTCTCCTTAGGAAGCTTCAAGGACCAAAAGTCACTGCCTTTGGCGCGGCGCTTATTGTTACGAATCGCCTTGCTTACTGTTCCACCGCCGGCATTATACGCTGCCAGCGCCAGTAGCCAGTCGTTGTTAAAGCGCCGATGTAACTGCTGTAAATAATCCAATGCGGCGTGGGTTGACGCCTCAATGTCGCGACGGCCGTCATACCACCAGGTTTCATTTAAGCCGAAATCTCCGGCAGTAGGTGGCGTGAACTGCCACAGTCCGGAGGCGCGCACATGGGAATAAGCGAAGGGGTCATAGGCGCTTTCGACAAAGGGTAGCAAGGCTATTTCCATTGGCATGCCGCGCCGGCGTATTTCTTCGGTGATATAAAACAAGTAAGGCTCGGAGCGTTTTGCCACCCGACGCAAATAAGATGGGTGCTTGGCATACCATTTTTTTTGCAGCTCAGTGCGACGGTTACTTATTTTCGGAAAACCGTATCCGGCGCGAATTTCATCCCAAAGGTCGGCCGGTTGCACTGGTTTGGCCTGCGCGGGTTTGTCGGTAAGGGCTGGCCTTACAGGCTCTGCGGCGCTTGTCACCGTGATCGGCGGTTCAATCTCGGCCGGAGATATCGGGCTCTGCACTGATTGGGGCTTGGGTTCAGCGTCGTTAGGCTGGCCGACTAATTGATTTTGTTGGGCGCAACCCAAAAGTCCCGCAGTCAATGCCAGCAGGCTAAACAGTGATTTTTTAATGGTCATTAAAATACTTCAGTTTGCCCATGAGTTAGTTGGGACTGTTGTTATTGTATATAGTGTTATTGTATATAGTGTTTTTGGTAGATTATGCGCCAATTCTAAGGCGCTAGGCAGGGATGTCAATTAGCACGTTCTTGCCTAGGCCAATTAAATTACAATGGCACTTTAAAAGCTATCTTTCCATTGCCGGATAGCGGCAAATACCTCGACTTCGCTGTTGTTGTCCTGCCCGTTTCGCTGCCGAGCTGTGGCCTGGACACTAGCGCTCGTACAGCGCAGGAACGGGTTGGTGGCTATTTCTATCTCGAGCGTACTGGGTACCGTAGCTTGCTGCCGTTGACGTTTAGCCGTATCCACCTCGAAACGCTGTTTTAGCTGCTCATTATTGGGCTCGACTGCCATGGCAAAGTGTAAATTAGCTAAGGTGTATTCATGGGCGCAGTAGACGAGTGTGTTGTTCGGGTACTGACTAAGCCGATCCAGCGAGTCGTGCATTTGTTGTGGGCTGCCCTCAAATAAACGACCACAGCCACCCGCAAACAGCGTATCACCGCAAAATAGCAAAGGTTTATCGGCATGGTGGTAGAAGGCTATGTGATCTAGGGTATGGCCGGGGATTTCGATAATTTCAAGCTCAAAGCCGGGCAAAGCCTCGATCCTATTACCTTGCTGGCAGTGGACCTTGCTAAGCGCTTGCGTCGGCGGGCCGTAGACGACGAGCGTGGGCCAGCTTTGCTTCAGCTCGGCAATGCCGCCAACGTGGTCAAAATGGTGATGAGTGTTTAAAATACCCACCAGTTCTAGTTGGCGTGCGGCTAATTCTGCTATGACGGGAGTCGCATCGCCTGGGTCAACTACTAAAGCCGCTTTACCATTGTCGATTAGCCAAATATAGTTATCATCAAAAGCTTTGATGGCACTTACGGTTATTGTGTTGTTTTGCATCAGGCTACTCATTTAAGACTAAGGGGGTATTGTGAAGTTAGCAGCTCGTTGTCGTCAATGGCTTAAGCAGCGTTGCTTGAGTAATACTGCAAATACCTGTTTATTTGACCATGCGAAGGCCTGGCAAAGCAGTCCCCAGGGCAAGGTCTTATTGGCAGCCGAACAAAGGTATATTGACGACCTTTTAAACATCCGTTTTGGATATCATCTTTGTTATTACAGCTTGTTTACGGGTACCGATGTGAGTGGCAATAGCCGTATTAATCATCGTATCGAGTGTAGTGACAACCCACAATTATGGCAACGGTCGGGCAATGGGCTCCGTCTGGCGATGGATGGGCGCCAAATACCACTAGAGTCAGAATCTATTGATGTTGTAGTCCTGCATCACAGCCTTGAATTTGCCCAGGACCCGCATCAGTTGTTGCGTGAGGCAGAGCGCGTGCTTATTCCCCATGGCCATCTAATTATCACGGTGTTTAACCCCCATAGTCCGTGGGGCGTATATAGTTTGTTAGGCCGTTTTTTACATTCCAATCATATATGGCGCCGGCGCTACATGAGCCAAGGCTCGTTAAATGACTGGCTGCGCCTACTGGGATTAAACCCTGAGCCGGCACAGCCCCATTTTTATCGATTACCACTGGCCAGTGACTATTTATTGGACAGAACCCAGTGGTTGGAAAAATTAGCGGTTAAAACCGGTGGGCTTAACTGGGGTGGCAGTTATACAATAGCGGCCCGTAAAGAAGTGAGCGCGATGACGCCAATCAAACCGCGCTGGCAGAAAACCAGCGCTAGAGAGCATCTCATCGCCGGCACCTCGGCTAATCTTGGTAGTTCTAAAAAAGTAATATAAGGCCCGCAATTGAAACATGTTGAAATATTTACCGATGGCGCCTGCAAAGGCAACCCTGGACCCGGTGGTTGGGGTGCTTTGCTGCGCTACGGGGGTAGCGAAAAACCCTTTTGTGGTGGTGAAAAGCAAACCACTAATAACCGCATGGAATTGATGGCCGCGATTGAAGGGCTTAAAGCCCTCAGCCAAACCTGCCGGGTTGATCTGACTACCGATTCCCAGTACGTTCGCAAGGGCATTACTGAGTGGATGTTTAACTGGAAAAAAAATGGCTGGAAAACAGCGGCCAGGAAACCGGTAAAAAATGCTGACCTATGGCAGGCGCTGGATGAGCAGGTGCAGCGGCATGAAGTTGAATGGCACTGGGTCAAGGGCCACAGCGGCCACCGAGAAAATGAGATAGCGGACCAGTTGGCAAACCAAGGCATACCGGCTTAATTGCACAGAGGATATCATGCGGCAAATTATTTTAGATACTGAAACCACCGGTATTGACCCACGCTCGGGGCATCGAATTATCGAAATTGGTTGCATTGAGATGGTCAATCGTAAACTTACCGGCAATCATTATCATGAGTACATCAATCCTCAGCGAGCCATCGAAGAAGAGGCGATTGAGGTACACGGTATTACCAATGAATACTTGGCCGACAAGCCTTTGTTTCATCAGGTGGCGGATAGCTTTTTGGAGTTTATCAAGGGGGCCGAGCTGGTCATCCATAATGCACCGTTTGATGTTGGGTTTATCGACAACGAATTTCGTCTGCTTAATCGCGGCCACGGCAAGGTGTACGATCACTGCACTGTGATCGATACCTTGGTAATGGCACGCGAGATGCACCCAGGTCAGCGCAATAGCCTAGACGCCCTGTGTAAACGCTATGGCGTCGACAATACCGGCCGGGTATTACACGGCGCATTGCTGGATTCGGAGATTCTGGCTGACGTTTATCTGTTTATGACCGGTGGCCAAACTGATTTGTCTTTGGGTCAGGAGGGCGACGGCGCTGGCGCGGGTGATTTGACGGCTATTCGTCGTGTCGACCGAAATCGAGCACAATTAAAAGTGATTGCTGCCAGCAGCGATGAGCGACGGGCTCATGAGCTAAAGCTAGATGCTTTGGGTGAAGCTTGTATATGGCGCCAGCCCTAATAGCGTAGCTGAATACCAAGTATCAATTCTATCGATTTCAATTATGTAGGTAGAGTCTCTAGACTAGCTCCCATAGTTAGGGCTTTGTCTATATATCGTTAGGCGCCGGCTATCGCAATCAACCATTATGAGGAACTATCATGTCCGCTTACCAAAATGATATTCAGCAAGTTGCTTCTTTAATTGAAAAAGAAGGCAGTGCCTGGAACACAATTAGCGCTGAATCTGTAGCCCGCATGCGCGCACAGAACAAATTCAAGACTGGCTTAGACGTCGCTAAGTACACCGCCGGTATCATGCGCGCTGACATGGCTGCGTTTGACGGTGACAAGACTAAGTACACTCAGTCTCTGGGTTGCTGGCATGGTTTTATCGGTCAACAGAAGATGATTTCTATTAAGAAACATTTCAATGGCCAAACCGACCGTCGTTATTTGTACCTGTCTGGCTGGATGGTTGCGGCCTTGCGTTCAGACTTCGGTCCGTTGCCTGACCAGTCTATGCACGAGAAGACTTCTGTTGCTAGCTTGGTAGAAGAGCTGTACACATTCCTGCGTCAAGCTGATGCACGTGAGCTAGGCGGCTTATTCCGCGCTTTAGATACTGCTCGTGAAGCTGGTGATAGCGCTGAAGCTGCTAACATTCAAGACCAAATTGACAACCACGTGACGCACGTAGTGCCAATTATTGCTGACATCGATGCCGGTTTCGGTAACGCTGAAGCGACCTACCTGATGGCCAAACAAATGATCGAAGCCGGCGCTTGCTGTCTGCAGATCGAAAACCAGGTTGCCGACGAAAAGCAGTGTGGCCACCAAGATGGTAAAGTTACTGTGCCTCACGCTGACTTCCACTCCAAGCTGCGCGCTCTGCGTTATGCCTTCTTGGAGCTGGGCGTAGACGACGGTGTTATTGTTGCTCGTACCGATTCTGAAGGTGCTGGCCTGACCAAGGAAATCGCTGTAGTTAAAGAGCCGGGCGACCAAGGCGATCAGTACAATGCTTTCCTAGACGTTGAAGAAATCGACGTAGCCGACATGGCTGAAGGCGATGTTGTATTTAACCGTGGCGGCAAGCTGGTTCGTCCTAAGCGCCTACCTTCTGGTCTATATCAGTTCCGCCAGGGTACTGGTGAAGAGCGTTGTGTATTTGATAGTATCGAAGCCATCAAAGCCGGTGCAGACCTGTTGTGGATCGAAACGGCTACACCTAACGTTCAAGATATCGCCGATATGATGAACGAAGTACGCAAAGAGATTCCTGATGCGAAGCTAGTTTATAACAACTCTCCTTCATTCAACTGGACTCTAAACTTCCGCCAGCAGGCGTTTGACGCCATGGTTGCAGCCGGTGAAGACGTTTCTACTTACGATCGCGCTAAGCTGATGAGTGCTGAATATGATGAAACTGAGTTGTCTGCCCGTGCCGACGAGAAGATCCGTACCTTCCAGGCCGATACCGCCCGCGAAGCTAACATCTTCCATCACCTGATCACTCTGCCGACTTACCACACTGCGGCGCTGTCTACCGACAACCTGGCTAAAGAGTACTTCGGTGATGCCGGTATGCTGGGCTACGTAGCTGGCGTACAGCGCAAAGAGATTCGCCAGGGTATTGCATGTGTTAAACACCAGAATATGTCTGGTTCTGACATGGGTGACGACCACAAAGAATATTTTGCTGGTGAGAACGCTCTTAAAGCTGGTGGTGCCAAGAACACTTCAAACCAGTTCGGTTAAGCTGACCTAGCTTAAGCAACGGCCTTGCTGTTATCCCTGCGTAAGTAGGGCTCAGACAGACCAGGCGGTAAAGGCGGCTCCTTGTAAAAGGTGCCGCCTTTTTTATAGTCTGGCGTTTGTACTAGGGCGGCATAAGCGGGCTTCGACAAGTCGTCTTGCTGACACTATCTCGAGTAAACAACTGATTGGCTTTTTGGGTTAGAATTCCATTGGGCTTTAAATTGCAAAGTGATTTTGAATATGATCGATACACCTGATTTTCTTAAGGACTCAAAAGAATTGTTGACCGAACGAGGTTTTACCCCCACTGATACCTGGTATCACGGTACCTCGTCGGTGTTGGCTGACGCCATCAGTAAGCAAGGGTTGAAACGCTCCGGGGATAAAGCCTTGAAGCAGGCTGCGAAGCAAACCATGGCTACAATTGGCAATAGCTATAGTGAGTCGATTGAACCGGTCTTTTTGACCCAAAGTAAAGAGCTGGCTTTTTATTGGGCAGAGCAAACTGTGAGAGACCGCAGCGTACGGATTGAGGGGGATGAGCTGCCTGTGGTATTTGCGGTTAAGCTTCCGCAAGCATTGAACGCTAAAGTAAAGCCTGATGTCGGCGCAGCTAGTCTATTACTGGTTAAAGAAGGCGAGCAATTTATGGCATATTTAGCCGGTATTTATCAGGCTAATGGATTCGGCATACCTGAAATTGACTTGATGAAAGCGGACCGTTTAGAGTATTTAGATAAATTGGGTATGGCCTATTTTGACGCTGATATTGATGTCTCATGCCTGGACATAGTAAAAGTCTAAGTCTGCTGCCTAGCATCCAAACAAGCCAAGACCTTGAAGTAGCTAGCATCCGATGTGCTGCGGCTATGATAGTACAGTAAAGGTCGCCGTGAAACCGGCTCGGGCTGCGCATAGGCCGTGTCGGTAAATAGCCGCAAGCCTCTAGGATGATTGTGTGCTGCATAAAGGCAAGTGCTAGGGTGCCCCTTGGCCGATCTTTAAATTGCTTCTCACGCTGCGTCATTATGAACATTACAATCAAAGTAGCGCTATAGCGCTATAGCGCCATAGCTTGTGGGGATACAGCCGAGAATATGTGACCTTGGGGTAAGTTTTGCCCCTAATTACGCCTAGGCATAGCTATCGTTATTGGTCGGATGCTAACGCTTGTGCTGCTTGTATATATCCACTACATTAAACTGCAATAATGTTTTTATATGCAGCCCTCAGGTCGACAGTATTATGTACCAACAACGGCAGCCTTCTCAGCAAAGGGCGATATTAAAAGCCCTAAGTGCAACAGCAGTGGTCGGGCTGCAGTTTTATTTCGCCATAAGTTTATTTCGCGGCCTGTACTATCTGGCCGCCTGGGAGCTAGTGCTTTCTATGGTGGCGATAGGGGTCAATTGGAGCTGTCGATTTAATGAAAAGCTAGACAATATTGCGCTGATGTTTTGCCTAGGTTTATTCGCTGCTTTTTTTACCGTGTTGTTTTATTCTTCTACCCATATCTCGATTTTCGTATGGACTCTCGTTTTGCCAGTGATCTGTTATTTGCTGCTAGGGCGACGACGCGGACTCATGGTTACCGCTAGTTTCATGGCATTAATTGCTGGCGCCTTTATTTGGCGTTTGCAGCAAACGGGGGATTCTTCTTTCGTGAGCTTAGGTCCCTCGCTGAATATAGGTTTGTCGACGGGTTTAGTTTGGGCGCTCAGCCATATTCAAGAGCGTGCTCGTGAAGTCTCAGAGCAGCAATTACATAGACGGGCGACAATTGATCCTTTGACGGGACTATTGAATCGAAGTCAGCTGGAGGATGTTTTTAATCGAGAGCTTTCCCGCAGCCGCCGCAACAAGCAGCCGATATGCTTGGCTATTTTTGATTTGGACCATTTTGAGAGCATCAACCAGCAGCACGGTCGCAAAGCAGGCGATCATGCTTTAAAAGTATTTTCCGGCTTAATTACCGCAAGCATTAGGCGTTCTGATTTTGCCTTCAGCTTGGGCGGCGAACAATTCGGCATAATATTGACTGGTGCTAATTTGGTGCGCGCCACAAAAATCGCTGAGCAATTACGCTTGATGTTAAGCTCGCAAGTTATCGCTTGGGCGGATAGTGACATCCGGGTCACCATGAGTGCCGGTGTCGCACAGTTCGGCTGCGATACCGGCTCGTTAGAGCGGCTTTGTGATGCTGCCGACAAGTGCCTGTTGCAAGCGAAAAGCAGCGGTCGTAATAAAGTTGTCAATGCAGACTCAATTCATTTTGATGAGCGGCAGTGCGCGACAATATGATTTGAAGCAAGGAAGCTGAAGAAAACTAAATTCATAGCTTATAGTTCCTGGCCGGGCTGTGATCTATGCGCGAAGGAGGGTATATGCACAATACCCGTCAGCTACATCATATAAAAAGTACTCTGTATGGCCTGTCAAAACTGGCTTGGATCCTGGCCGGCATCTTTGCGATCATTAATTTGGCTCGGCAATACTATGTTTTCGCTGGGCTTGAAATAATCTTTTCAATTACTATTTTTTTAATTTACTTGAAAATTAAAAGCAGCAAAGATATTTTGTTTTGGGCGTTTTTGTTCAGCCTGTTGGTTAGCCTAACCTTTTTAACGGCAATGTGTTTTTCAAGGGTAGACATTACCGCATACGGCTGGCTATTTGTATTTCCTGTCTTGTACTACCTTCTGCTAGGTAGCCAGTATGGACGAGTATTGACAGCTTTGATTCTGCTGCTGACTGCGCTTATCTATAGCCTTCGTTTTTGGGGTGAAGCAGCGTTCTTCAATATCGGTAAGTTGCTCAATTTTACTTCGCCTTTCCTGGTTGTGTGGCTATTTACTCATATATTTGAACGAAGCCGGGAATTGGCGCAGAGTGATTTGTTTCGCATGGCCTCACACGACCCGTTAACCGGCTTGTTGAATCGGGTCCAGCTAGAATCTATTTATATGCGTGAATGCATGATGGCCAAACGTCGTGGCGGCGCCTTGAGTTTGGTAATTATTGATCTGGATTTTTTTAAAAAAATAAATGACCAGCATGGGCATCAAGTGGGCGATCAGGTGCTGAGCACCTTTGCCCAATTATTGAACGACAACGTTCGCCGTAACGATTATGCGTTTAGAGTGGGGGGCGAGGAATTTTGTTTGATTTTACCAGGCGCTACAGCTGAAACAGCCGAAGGCATTGCGACTAAAATCCTGACTAATACCAATAAGGCACGGTTAAATGTTAGCAATCTTAACTTGGAACTCAGTTTTAGTGCCGGTGTTGCCAGCTTGGACAATGATGGCGACCTGCTAAAACAGTTATACCGTAAAGCGGATGAGCGCCTGTATCAGGCTAAGCGCAATGGTCGCAATCAAATTTGTGGGCCTAAGCTCCGTAAAGATATTGCCCGCTTAGCGTGACGAGGCAGACTTCTATCAGTTTTGAAAATAAAAATTGGAATTGTCATTGATATGGTGAATAATAAGCCCTGCTTAATCTTGGGGTCTAGTTATGAATATTGCACGTATCGATCTAAATTTATTGGTGTATTTGGATGTGTTATTACGTGAGCGTAATGTAACCAAAGCAGCCAGCCATTTAGGTATTAGTCAACCTGCAATGAGCAATGGGCTGAAGCGTTTACGAGAGTTATTTAGCGATCCGCTGTTAGTTCGTACCAGTGAGGGTATGACGCCGACTGAAAGGGCGAAGGAACTAGAGCCGGTGGTTCGTGGAGTACTTGCTGATATAGAAAAAGCAGTTCAGCCCCGGGCTGACTTTAATGCATTAGAAAGCAATCGTATTTTTCGCATAATGGCCAGTGATTATGCCGAATCAACCCTTATTCCAAAGTTGTTGAAGCACCTGCGCAAAAATGCACCGGGTGTCAGTCTGGATATTATGACCCCAAGTGACGTGAGTTTTTTGGATGTGGAGCAGGGCAAGGTCGATATGGTGATTAACCGTTTTGATAATATGCCCCAGTCGTTTCACCAGTTAACAGTGTGGCGCGATAGCTTTTCATGCTTGATGAGCAAGAAAAACCCTCTGAAGGACGATTTTAACCTAGATAAATATTTACAATCCAAACATGTTTGGGTCAGTAAAACCGGTATGGGTGTGGGTGTGGGTGTTGACCCTGCGGATGTGCAGCGCCTGGGCTGGGTGGATGAGGCTTTAGCAAGGGCTGGGCATAAACGTGAAATCACCCTTTTTACCCGCCATTATCAAGCCGCGATGCTATTGGCAGAACAAAAAGATTTAATTGTGACCATTCCAAGCCGCGCTGCCAGGTTGCAGAAAAATAACAGTAAAGTTGTTATAAAAGATCCGCCGTTTGAAATTCCACCACTTGAACTGAAAATGGCGTGGAGCCCCTTATTGCAAAACAATCCCGCCCACCAATGGCTGCGTCGTTTAATTATAGATGTCGCCAAGACCGTCGCTTAAAGGAATAAAGCTAGTATGAAAGCATTTGCAGTTACGGTATTAATCGGGCTGGTGGTTAGCAATGTTAGCTTCGCCTCAGAAGATCCCTGGACATTTAATATCTATTTTGAAAATGATTTATTCGCGGATACCGACCTTAGCTACACCAATGGCGTACGATTTTCCTGGGTGTCTCAAGATGTACAGAGCTTTAGCACTCAAGAAGGTCAGGCCTATAACTGGGTAAATACGCTAAATGATTGGTTTGAACCGCTGCACCCAGGTGATTCCAAGCAAGAGGCCTACCGAAATATTGTAGTCAGTGCCGGGCAAATGATGTTTACCCCAGAGGATCGCTTCCGCACCACTGTCGATACTAATGACCGGCCGTATGCAGGCTGGCTGTATGGCGGCATTGGGTATCAGATGCGCCGCGGCCATAAATTAAATACTGTCGAGTTGAGTATTGGCGTCGTTGGCCCGGCGGCTCTGGCTCATCAAACCCAAGATTTTGTGCATGAGGCTCAGAGTATTGAAGTGTTTCATGGTTGGGATAATCAACTTGAAAATGAGTTGGGTCTACAAATAATTTTTGAACGTAAATCTCGTTTTAAATTATGGCAGCAACAAAGCGCAGGTAATTGGAGCGCTGATTTTATTCCTCATTGGGGGGCCAGCTTGGGTAATGTGGCCACCTATGCCAATGCCGGTGGCGAGTTGCGTTTTGGTTACCGCCTGGCGGATGATTTTGGTGTTTCAACTATCCGTCCAGGGGGTGAAAACATTACTCCAGGGCAGGGGGAACCCTATAATCGGCCTTGGCAGGTATACGGTTTTGTATCGGCTGATGCTCGCTATGTGGCGCGGAATATATTTTTAGATGGCAATACCTTTGAAACCAGTCATTCAGTTGATAAACGCCACTGGGTTGGCGATGTTGCGGTTGGAGTAACCGCCGCCTACCGCCGTTGGCGGATATCTTATTCTCAGGTTTATCGCAGCAAAGAATTTAAAACACAAAGAAAGTCTCAGAGCTACGGTTCAATATCTTTGAGCTATAGCTATTAAGAGAGCTGCTCTTAACAAATAATAAGGCAAACATTATGTCAGCCCGCTTCGCTAATAAACGTGTGCTTGTAAGCCGCGCAGACCGCTATATGGGGCCGCCTATTGTCGCAGCCTTTAGGGCCCAAGGTGCCGAGGTGATCGAAAACACCCAGCTACTGCAAGATCAAGCTGAGGTGGATGCTCTGGTGGCAAGCGCAGGTGAGATAGATATTCTTGTCGCAAATTTCGCCGAGTCGGCATTTAAGGACCGGCTTGAAAACATTAAAGACGATGATTGGTTTACCCTGTTTGATGTATTGGTGCATCCATTTATGCGTTTGATACGTGCTTTCGGCCCGCAAATGAAAGCGAGAGGGCAGGGTAAGGTCGTAGCGGTTACCAGCGCTTCATCACTGCGTGGAATTCCTGGTTGCAGCGCCTACTGTGCCGCCCGTGGCGCGCAAAATGCTTTTGTTCGAGCGGTTGGGCTAGAGCTTGCTCCCTTTAACGTACAGGTCAACGCTATCGCTCAAAATTATGTTTCTAACGATACCTATTACCCTCCGGGTATAGAGGATAATCCTAAATTTATTGCCCATTTAAAATCTGAGGTTCCTACTCAAAAGGTCGCCGCTGCGCATGAAACTGCCGAGCTGGCATTATTTCTGGCGTCACCCAATAACAGCCATATGGTTGGTCAGGTGGTACCTTGGGCGGGAGGATGGGCGACAACCACCGGCTAGCGATCAAGCTTGGAGTTTTTTGCTAAAAGCGAGCAAGGTTGGGGCGATAAACGCCATAAACTGCCTGTGCTTGAGTGTTAAACTTCTCCCATCAAAATAAGGGAAGTTTAACCGTGACCGTAAACGTAGAAAATTTCGACCATTGGATCCGCAACGATTTTGTCGCCATGAATACCGAGCTGGAATTGCTTTATAAAAACCAAGCAGACCGAGCCAATGTGACGGGCATTGGTGATAAAACTAAGCTCGAGCTGGAGCAGCAAGGCTGTGACCTTATTAAGAAACTACTTAGTGAGGGCAATACTGACGAAGGTTTCGACGCCGGTTTTGATTTGCTGGGTAATGTTGGTTTTTATATGGCCGCTTGTCGGCGCCACGATATCACTGAGCCTAGCCGCGAGACTTCATCGCCATTGGTAGAAGCCTCGGCTTTGGCGCTACAGTTGGGCGCCTCCCTGGGCGTGGCCCCACGCTTTGCCACCGCACACTTAACCACCCATAACCGGGCTGTTAATGGCATTGCCAAAAGCTTTACCTCCCTCGACGACGAATTTATTTTCAATGATTATAACAACCGAGCGGTACTGGCTTATAAAAGGGCGGCCGATGCCTTATTTCGTACCGTGCCGATGGGTATTTCGAACCCGGCGGTGCCCGACCTATTGCTCGCAGCCAAACACGCACTAGCCGATGTCATTAGGTATAACCAAAGCCTTTTCGAAAAGCTTGATGTGGATGCTTTTTTCTATCTGGTGCGGCCTTATTACAAGCCCTATCGAGTTGGTCAGCATATTTATCGCGGCGCCAATGCCGGTGATTTTTCCGGTATCAACGTAATCGATATGATGCTGGGTTTGTGCCGCGCCGATCATGCCTATTACTCTCAGCTGCTGGTCGACAAAATGTCGTATATGATGCCAGATGATCAGACGCGTTTAATGGACTGCATGCGCCGCAAGAGTCTGATGAATGAAATTTTAGAAACGCCAAAAGCCTTGTATTCAAGCAGCTGGTATAAGCAAGTTACCACCTTGTTTTTAGAAGTCTGCCAGGTTCATGGCGAAACTGCCGCCCAACACCACGACCAGTTGGTCAATAAGTTTATTTCAAGGCCATCCGAATCCATGAACCAGGAGCATATGGACAAGCTTACTGCCAGTGGACCGCCGTTACCGGTTTTGATCCGTTCTTTAGAAAAACTCCGAGATTTACGCTTGGCCGCCAATCGCGACGATATTCCATGCCGACATCGAGATGTAGCGAGCATTCGCCAAAGCTTAGGAGAGTAGCTAATGAGGGATCAGTTTCATCGCAGCGAAGGCGTTTATCTGCTCAGCCATTCTGTTGGCTTGCAGCCCAAGTCCTGTGCCAGCGCAATAGATACTTCATTTTTACAGCCTTGGTCAGCGGACCCCGAGAAAGTCTGGCCAAACTGGTTGGCGGCCATTGATGTGTTTCGCGATAAGCTGGCCAGTTTGCTAAACACCCAGCGTGAGTTACTGTGCCCGCAGGTCAATTTATCCAGTGCCTATTTAAAAGTACTGCAATCAATTAAATTTTCCAATCCCAAAAAGCGTGTTGTGTTAATGTCGGAAAATGATTTCCCCAGCATGGTCTTTGTGGCGGAAAAAATGCAAGCGCAAGGCTTGCAGCTGCGCTTAATTCCCGCCGCACAAAACCCCTGTGACCTCGATGTGTGGCAGCAATACTTGCAAGACGATGTGGCGGTGGTAATGCTTAGCCACGTATATTCTAATACTGGCCAGCGTCTGGATATAGCCGGTATTGCCGATATTGCCAGGGCCAAGGATATTAAAACCATTGTCGACGTTGCTCAGTCTGTGGGGATTATCCCAATCGATATTCAGCAATGGCCGGTGGACTTTATTCTGGGTTCCTGTGTGAAGTGGCTTTGTGGTGGCCCGGGTGCGGCGTTTTTATGGGTGGCACAAGAGCAACTAGGCGAGTGCTTGCCCATAGATGTGGGCTGGTTTTCCCATGAGGATCCGTTTGAATTTGACATCTATAACTTCCGCTATAACCCCAGTGCTCTGCGTTTTTGGGGCGGTACTCCTTCGGTATTGCCCTATACCTGCGCGGCGAATAGCATTGCTCTACATCTGCAGCAGGGGGTCGAATATAATTATCACCATAACCGCTTGTTGAGCCGTTTGATTATTGACGCCTTACCACAAGGGGCGCTGGTAAGCCCGGATGGCGATCTTAATCGCGGCGGAACTTTGGTTATTCATCTGGGTGCAGCCCATGGCGATTTTATGCAGAGGCTAGCCGCCGCCAATATTAAATTTGATTCACGCGCTAGCGGTATTCGTATTTCACCTCATGTTTACAATTGCAGGGCAGAGGTTACGAAATTTCTTGCTTGCCTCGAATAACATTGGTTTCGCTACACTAATCCTGAAAGGTATTCATAAAAATCCTGCTAGCTATAGCGCTCAGCAGCAGTAATCTGCTGGGCCTTCCGCCGAGCGGATTTTGCATATTAGTGTAATATTAGCGCGCTCAATACGAATGAGGCCCAATTAGAGGCGCGCTAGATGAATGCCGCGCCTGAGTTATGGTTTATCCGGTAAATGATTCAAGTTTCTTACAGTTGGGTCGAAACACTGATACGTCATCAATCGCCACTTCGTTAGCCGTGGTTGTGCGAATTATATGCAATCATGTTTTGAAAGAGGGATCTGCCCGTATGAACCAAGCTGCAGCCGCAACAAACAAAGAAGTTTCGTTAGACGAAGATGAATTTATTGTAAGCAAAACAGATGCATCCGGCCGGATTAAATACATTAATCGTGTTTTTATGCACATCTCTGGCTTTCCCGAAAGTGAGCTACTTGGTCAGCAGCACAATATTATCCGCCACCCTGATATGCCCCGAGGTGTATTTAAAATGCTCTGGGATACCCTGAAATCCGGTAATGAATTTTTTGGCTATGTAAAAAATATCTGCAAAGACGGTGGTTACTATTGGGTCTATGCCAACATTACCTCGGATTATGATGAGCATGGTAATCTAAGGGGATATTATTCGGTTCGGCGCAAGCCAAAGCTTATAGCGGTAACTACCATGACGGATATCTATCGGCAGATGCTGACCATTGAAAATAGTGCTGGACGAAAATCAGGGCCAGCTGCATCGGTTGATTTTTTGAATGATATCTTAAAGTCGCAACATGTTTCGTATAACGCCTTTGTACAGAAAATGGACAGGGAGTAATATGATGTCAAAACAGAGATCTTCAAAATACACCAATAAATCCAGCAATGTTATTCCGTATTTGCACACGCAAGCCAAGATGGTGATATTTGCCAGTATGGGGGTTACAGTATTAACCTGTTTGATGGTCTATATATTTGTTGCTCCGATTCTTTGGTTGGCTCTTCCATTAGTGCTTTCGGTATTAATCGCAACAGTGAGTTACCGCAGCATTAATTCAGCATTCACCGTGCTCAATGCGGTCGACGAAACCTTGGCGTCGGCTCGCAGCGGCAGTTTTTATAAACGCATTACCAAAGTAGCTGGTATGGGTGAGCTTGGCATGGTGGCCTGGGAGCTTAATGACTTGCTCGATCGCGTTGAAGCGTATTTTAAGGAGGTTAACAGTTGTTTTGAATATGTTGCTAAAGGCTCCTATGAGCGCCGTGCATTGTTTAAAGGTTTGCCGGGGCAGATGCGAAAATCGTTGTTGTCGATTAATTTCTCAATCGATAAAATGGCAGAAGGAATGGATCTACTCGCCGCTAATGAGCTTAGTTCCGAGCTGCATAATTTAAATACTATCAACCTGATTGATAACCTAAAGCACAACCAGCAAGATCTTGATCGAATTAGTCGCGAGATTGAACAAGTCGAGACTATCGCTGCTGAGAACGGCGAGGCAGCAAAGCAAAGTCGTCTTGACGTAGAGGCAATGACGAGCAAGCTCGCTGATATTAACGGCAATATTAGTGACGTTGCAAAGGTGATTCAGCAGCTCGGTGAAGACAGTAAACGAGTGTCTTCGTCACTGTCCATCATTACTGAAATCGCTGATCAAACAAGTTTGCTGGCTTTAAATGCGGCAATTGAAGCGGCCCGGGCTGGTGAGCAGGGTAGGGGCTTTGCCGTGGTAGCGGATGAGGTTAAAGCCTTATCCAATCGAACCAAAGAAGCCGCTGTTGAAGTCTCTACTACCATTAATAACTTTAGCAACCGGGTTCAAGATATGGTTGTCAAGGCTGAAGTTTCCAGCACTGCCGCCAATGACGTGAATCAGCAGGCTAATATGTTTAAGGAAAAATTTACCCAGTTTTCTGAATCCGCCGAGCGCACCCAGTATTTTATCTCTAACGCTAAAGATAGAACTTTTGGCACCCTAGTAAAACTTGATCATATTATCTATAAGCAAAATGGCTACCGAGCCTTGGATGATTCCGCCGATCGCAGCGAGGAGATAAGCGCGGTAGCGGTAAGTGATCATGAGTGCCGCTTAGGGAAATGGTATAGGGAAGGTGAGGGGGCGAAGAATTTTGCCAATACTCGAGCCTTTAGAGCCATTGAAGAGCCGCACCGGGCGGTGCACCAATCTGTTTTTGATGCGGTTAAGTTGCGCGATAAAGGCTGGCGTGGTGACAGCGAGGTTCGGTTAAACATTATTGCAAATATGCGTGAAGCGGAAAAGCAAAGCAACCTAATGCTTTGTTCAATTGAGGAGATGATGGACGAGAAGCACAGCGAGTAAAGTCGGCGTCGCGGAATAAGCTGAAGCACGGGAGGCCTAGAGCACGATTAGCTAAATCACTCTCGATCGACGGGCAGCTTAGTGAAACATTTGCCGGGCTGTTTTCTCAGCTACAGCTTCTGTGTTCAATAAGATATCGTGCAGTAATTCCAACTTACCTTGGCCACCAAGATGGGAAAGCAGCGAGAATAGGCTGTCATCAAGTTGCGCTAGAGCCTTTAAGCGAAGCTCACGACAGAGCTCCTGGCAGGCGCACAGCTGCGATATTTTGGTGTGCATGGTAAGCAAAGTTCGTTCTGCCATTATTGGTTGGGCGTCAGCATTAAAGCTAGCGCCGAGGTTGTGGCTTGCCAGCATGTACATTCTCACTGGGTCCTGGGGCTTGGTTTCTTCAATGATTAAGGCCGACAGTTCAACCGCCGTATTAAAATATCGCTGAGCAGCGGTATAATTATTGAGGCTATGGCACCGGCTGCCATCGGACATAAGTTGCTGCCAAGATTGATAGGCAAAAACTGGGTCATTTAATAGCGAGGCTTGATGGTTTGGGCAAATCAGTGACATCGACAAAATCCACAAATGAGAATGACTATCAATATAGTTGTGGGGGCGGTGTGAGTCAACTGAAACTTAGGGGAGATTGATCTACAGGGATTAATAAAGTGCTTAAGTCTATGAAAGCTAAGAATTTTTTAGCTTTTACTTGACTCAATCATAAGACCTACCTATTATACGCGCCTCAACGCACTCGTAGCTCAGCTGGATAGAGTACTCGGCTACGAACCGAGCGGTCGAAGGTTCGAATCCTTCCGAGTGCGCCATATACAAAAAAGCCCCCTAGGCCACAAGCCTAGGGGGCTTTTTTGTATATGGCATTCTTGGTTGGTCAGAAGCTTCGCCAGGTTCGACCAACTGCGCTAGCAGTTTGGACCCAGCGCTAGCGCAGCCCGCAGGGCGTTAAAACACCTTAGTGTTTTAACGGTCAATCCCTAGCGCTATCTATACTGACCACAAGACCTTTTTCAATCACCAGCCCCCTAGGCCGCAAGCCTAGGGGGCTTTTTTGTATATGGCATTCTTGGTTGGTCAGAAGCTTCGCCAGGTTCGACCAACTGCGATAGCAGTTTGGACCCAGCGCTAGCGCAGCCCGCAGGGCGTTAAAACACCTTAGTGTTTTAACGGTCAATCCCTAGCGCTATCTATACTGATCACAAGAACTTTTTCAAACAGCAGCCCCCTAGGCCACAAGCCTAGGGGGCTTTTTTGTATATGGCGTTCTTGGTTGGCCAGAAGCTTCGCCAGGTTCGACCAACTGCGACCAGCAGTTTGGACCCAGCAAAGCGCAGCCCGCAGGGCGTTTAAACTCCTAAGAGTTTAAATGGTCCATTTGGCATTATCTATACCTAGCACAAGACCTTTTCAAGTATCTCCCCTAGACCACGAGCCTACGTTTTTGTATATGGTGCGGCCGGTGAGAAGCTTTGCGGCTTACCATCAGCGCAGCCGGTAGCTCAGGCTGTGCGCTTTCAAATAACTTAAGTAGCCTCTAGCCTACACTTGCAATCTGCCTACCCAAGCGAGGCAGGGCTTGGCGTATGCACAGTTGGGTTAGTTCATTTTACGGGCAAGGCGGATACTAAACCGAAATAGCGTCGTAAAAATATACCGTTAGAGTAGTCAGGCCAAGTGGTGTGGCTGACGAGGATCGAACTTGTGGCGACCGGTGTGACAATTCGGTGCTTTACGGCTGGATCAGGTGCTAATGACGCGCAGCACTGGCGCAAGCGTCAAATCGCTCGTATATATTACCGCATCGAATACTTTAGCTATGAAGCCTCCGGACAGGTTCTGAGGCTTTGCCCTATAAAGCTTTCTAGCAGTAACCGTCTAAGTTTCAACCAAGCTGCGCAGAAGTTTAACTAGCAAAATCTCTGTTTCAAGAGAATAGGGCGAGGCATTTCATCACCACCCTTTGCAGCTTGCGAATAGAACCCAAAATGGCCCCTCAAAAGCCCAAAAAACAACCATAAGTCACTGTTTTAGCAATATTTTTATAAAAGTGAAAATAGCCGTTGACGAGATAAAAGAGCATATGTATTATCGCACCTCCTGAAACGCGGCATCTGCCGAGTTTAGTCGGAGTGTAGCGCAGCTTGGTAGCGCGCCTGCTTTGGGAGCAGGATGTCGGGGGTTCGAATCCCTCCACTCCGACCATTTTCGAGTCACGTTCGGCCATATGCGCCCGTAGCTCAGCTGGATAGAGCACCCGCCTTCTAAGCGGGTGGCCGCAGGTTCAAGTCCTGCCGGGCGCGCCATTCTTGTTAGAATTTGCCATATCCCGCTATTTGTCAGGAACATTTCTACTATGGTGGCTGTAGCTCAGTCGGTAGAGCCCCGGATTGTGATTCCGGTGGTCGCGGGTTCGATCCCCGTCAGCCACCCCATTATTTCTTATCTGTCGCATCTCTGCGGCTGAAATCAACTAAGTCACTGTACTTAACTACCACTAGCCTGGTTCCACCTTGCTTTTGTTTGGCAGCTGCAGATGACCAGAAATCATACTGTAAGCAGCCAATTAAATCCTTAGGTGAAAAACACCCAGCCATAAAAAAGCCAAGCACTTGGCTCGGCTTTGGCGGCCCACTGGTGACTAATACGCCAGCACCGGCTGTAGCCACCTTTCCATATCGGCCATGGTGTAATCTTTTCTTTCGGCGATAGATTCAACCTGATCTTTCTTGATCTTACCCACATTAAAATACTTCGATTGCGGATGTGAGAAGTACCAGCCCGAAACCGCGGCGGTTGGCAGCATGGCGTAGTGGGAGGTCAGTTCAACGCCAATTTCCTCCGTTGCATTGAGCAAGTTAAATAACTGGGTTTTTTCTGTATGGTCAGGGCAGGCGGGGTAGCCTGGTGCCGGACGAATGCCTTGGTAGCGCTCTTTGATTAGCTCATCATTGCTCAGGCCTTCGTCATCCACATAGCCCCAGAACTCTGTTCTGATGCGCTTGTGCATATGTTCGGCAAAGGCTTCGGCTAAGCGGTCGGCTAGGGCTTTCACCATAATGCTATTGTAATCATCGCCATTAGATTGGTATTCCTTGGCTAGCTCTTCAGCGCCTATACCTGCGGTGACACAGAAGCCGCCAATATAATCTTGCTTGCCGCTATCTTTGGGTGCAACAAAGTCAGCCAAAGATAGTTGCGGTGCGGTGACGCCCTCAGCATTGGTTTTTTGTTGTTGCTGGCGAATGTGGTGCAAGGTTTCCATGACCTCGCCACTGTCATCAAACACCTCGATATCATCTTGCCTTACTGTGTTGGCGGGCCATAAGCCTATAACGGCCTTGGCTTTGAGTAATTTGTTGGCGACAAGATCCTTAAGCATGGCTTGGGCGTCTGCAAATAGATTGGTCGCCGCTTCGCCAACAACTTTATCCGTTAATATTGCAGGGTACTTACCAGCCAGATCCCAAGAGATAAAAAATGGCGTCCAGTCGATAGTTTCAACAAGCTCTTCTAAGGGGTAGTCCTCGAATACTTTGGTGCCGGTGAATTTAGGTTTGTGGGCGTTGAAATTTTCCCAGTCAATATTCGCGCCTTTATTCTTTGCCTCTTCGTAGCCTAGGCTGCGGCCGCGAGGTTTGCGATTGGCGGTGCGTATACGGACCTTTTCGTACTCTTCTTGAGTCTCTTTAACCAGAAGGGGGTATTGCTCCGATGATAATAAACGACTGGCTACGCCAACAGCTCTGGAGGCATCGGCAACGTATATCACCTGGTTGAGATTGAAGTTGGGGTCTATTTTTACGGCGGTGTGGGCTTTTGAGGTGGTGGCGCCACCAATCATCAACGGCTTGTTGATGCCCTGACGCTCCATTTCTTTGGCGACAGTGACCATCTCGTCTAGCGAGGGGGTGATCAAGCCAGAGAGGCCGATAATGTCGCAGTTTTCTTCAACGGCGGTTTTTAATATCTTGTCGTAAGGAACCATAACACCCAGGTCCACTACCTCAAAGTTATTACACTGCAGCACCACGCCAACAATATTTTTACCAATATCGTGTACATCACCTTTTACCGTAGCCATCAATATTTTACCGTTGGCCTTGGCGCCTTCTTCTTTTTCGTCTTCGATGTAGGGCTGTAAATAGGCGACCGACTGCTTCATTACGCGGGCAGACTTAACCACTTGAGGTAAAAACATTTTACCCTCGCTAAATAGATCGCCAACAACGTTCATGCCATCCATTAGTGGGCCTTCGATAACATCTAGCGGCCGAGTGGACTCTGAGCGTGCAACCTCGGTATCTTCGATGATAAAGGCGTTAATGCCTTTAACCAGGGCGTGTTCTAAGCGCTTTTTAACTGGCCAGCTGCGCCATTCCAAATCTTCTTTTTTCGGGCCGGCGGTACCGTCGCCGCGATAGTTGTCGGCGATTTCGAGCAGGTCTTCGGTACCACTGTCGCTGCGATTTAAAATTACCGCTTCTACCTTGTCCTTAAGTTCGGCGGGTAGATCATCGTAAACCGCCAGCTGACTGGCGTTTACGATGCCCATGTTCATGCCTGCTTTAATCGCATGGTATAAAAATACGGAATGGATGGCCTCGCGCACCGGGTTGTTGCCGCGAAAGGAAAATGACACATTGCTAACGCCACCGGAAACGCCGGCATGGGGTAGGTTTTTACGAATCCAGCGGCTGGCTTCAATGAAGTCTACGGCATAGTTATTGTGCTCATCAATGCCGGTGGCTACCGCAAAAATATTGGGGTCGAAAATAATATCTTCAGGCGGAAAGCCAACCTTGTCGACTAGAACTCGATAGCTACGCTCGCATATTTCAATTTTCCGAGTATGGGTGTCGGCCTGGCCATCTTCATCAAATGCCATGACTATAACCGCAGCGCCGTAGCGCATACACAGCTTGGCTTTTTCGATGAATTCGTCTTCGCCTTCTTTTAAGCTAATGGAGTTAACGACTGGCTTACCTTGAATGCATTTTAAGCCAGCTTCAATGACATCCCACTTAGAGGAGTCGACCATTATGGGTACGCGAGAAATATCTGGCTCTGATGCGATCAGGTTTAGAAACCGAACCATGGCGGCTTTGGAATCGAGCATGCCCTCATCCATATTGACATCGACTATTTGAGCGCCGTTTTCAACTTGCTCCAATGCGACCTCGAGTGCGGTGTCGTAATCTTCCTCGATAATTAGGCGTTTGAATTTGGCTGAGCCGGTAACGTTGCAGCGTTCGCCGACGTTAACAAATAGCGAATTCTTGTCGATATTAAACGGTTCGAGACCTGATAGGCGGCAAGCTGCCTCTGTCTCTGGAATTTGCCGAGGCGAATGTTTTTTAACGCTCTGGTAGATAGCGTTGATGTGCTCTGGGGTGGTACCGCAGCAGCCGCCGATAATATTTACAAAGCCGCTGGCGGCAAATTCTTCGACCACTTCGGCCATTTCTTCGGGTGTTTCATCGTACTCCCCAAATTCATTGGGCAGGCCGGCATTGGGGTGGGCTGACACATGGCAGTCAGCAATACGCGAAAGCTCTTTGAGGTAGGGGCGCAGCTCTTTTGCGCCCAGGGCACAGTTAAGACCAATGGACAGGGGCTTGGCGTGAGCAAGGGCATTGTAAAATGCCTCGGTAGTCTGTCCCGAGAGGGTGCGGCCAGACGCGTCGGTGATGGTACCCGATATCATGATAGGCAGTTCCACACCTTCGCGCTCAAAATAGGTATGAACTGCAAACACCGCAGCTTTGGCATTGAGGGTGTCAAATATAGTTTCGATCAAAATCAGGTCGGCGCCGCCTTTAACCAGCCCATCACACGCCTCTAGGTAGTTTTCCACCAAGGCATCAAAGGTTACATTGCGAGCACCTGGGTCGTTAACATCGGGTGAAATGGAGCAGGTACGGCTAGTTGGCCCAATAACACCCGCTACCCAGCGTGGCTTGTCTGGCGTTTTTTCCGTCATTTCGTCCGCGGCTTGACGGGCTAGTCGGGCTGAGGCCAAGTTGAGCTCGTACGCCAAGGATTCCATCTGGTAGTCGGCCATGGACAGTTGGGTGGCATTAAAGGTGTTGGTTTCAATGATGTCCGCACCGCCTTGCATATAGGCCGTGTGAATGTCTTTGATGATTTGTGGCTGGGTAATTGAAAGTAGGTCGTTATTACCGGCAATATCCATATGATAATCGGCGAAGCGCTCGCCACGATAATCGGCTTCGTTAAGCTTATAGCCCTGGATCATAGTACCCATGCCGCCATCTAGCATTAAAATGCGTTGTTTTATGGCGGTTCTAATGGAGGGGCGGTTATTGCTCATAGTTGTCTCGTGATTCGCTATTTCTAATAGGCTAATTATACCTATATCGAAATATTTCGATATAGGTATTTTAGGCTTATGTTTTTAATGGTTTTTTATAAATAGGCTTTGCAGTAGAATAACCCAGTATATTAATAAGGTATTTGAGGCTTTATACCGCATGTCTGATCAAGAGCAAAAATCACAAGTTGACGTTGACGTTACAGAATCGGCGCAAGCCTATTTAGCAGAGCTGTTAAGTAAGCAGGATGGCGATGAAATTGGCATTCGTATGTTTGTCAGTAACCCCGGTACGGCGCAGGCAGAAACCTGCATAGCCTATTGCCGCCCAGGGGAGGAGCAAGAGGGCGACGTCATTGTCCAGCTTAATGGCTTTAAGGCTCACTTTGAAGCTCGCTCAATTCCGTTTTTAATCGATGCCAAGGTTGATTACGCTTCTGACAAAATGGGTGGGCAGCTAACTATTCGAGCGCCCAACTCAAAAATGCCCAATGTTACCGAAGACAGTCCTCTGACTGACAAGGTTAATTATGTGCTTCACAATGATGTGAATCCTGGGTTGGCCTCCCACGGTGGCGAGGTGAGCTTACTCGAATTAACCGACGATAATTACGCCATATTGAAGTTTGGTGGTGGCTGCCAGGGTTGTAGTGCTGTCGATATGACCTTGAAGGATGGCGTAGAGGCTACGCTGCTGGCTAAGCTACCAGAGCTTGCTGGTGTAAAAGACCATACCGATCACACTGATAAGAGTCAGGCTTATTATTGAGTTGTAAGCTCTTGCTTCAGTAAAGCCCGATGCTCTCTCCCAGACATCGGGCTTTTTTGTGTTCTTTTTTTAGGGTGGGTTATACAAAAGTAGGGGTGTGCTGTTCTTGCGCATTTGGTTTTGCGGTGGCGGCAAGAATCCTACTCTTTCGCCATCCGAGCGGTTTAAGAAAATAAGGGTCGAGTCTGAGATCGCCACTCCTGCGCATCCAGCTTTGTGGTGGCGGCAAGAATCCTACTCTTTAGCCATCCGGGCGGTTTAAGAAAATAAGGGTCGAGTCTGAGATCGCCACTCCTGCGCATCCGGCGCCCGCGGCATACATCCCCATCCGGGGGAATAAAAAAAACCCGATGTCTGGGGGAGAGCATCGGGCCAAGACCATTAGGAGTAAACACGTAAAACCTACTGCCAAGTAGCAGCGAGCTTAGGCTCGCAATGAGCTGGATGTAAATCAACAGCTGCACATTTCGCTACCGGCAAAATAAGTATCGTCCAATTTATTTAAAATGCCAGTAAATGTTAGGGGATATTTAAATGTTTTTGGCATATATACATCCAGTCTAAATTATCAAAACGATATAAAGGACACCAAGTTGGCTCTGTAGTGCGTGGCGACGACAATTGACATGCCAATCTGAGAAAAGGGCGCCAACTCTCCTGTTCTAGCAAGTTGGTACAAGCTTTGCTTTGTTCTAAAGCAACGGGTAAATAAATGAATTTTATTACAAAGCGGCAATAACTGGCCTGCTTCGAGGTGTTCTATGAGTGCTGCCAAATGTATTGTTTTAACTCTACTTGCTGCAGTGGGCTTGACGGCCTGTACCTACGACTATACCAAGAGCATGGTGACTAGCGCCTACGACGCAACGGGCTTGAGTCATAACGTGAGAGTTAGCCGCTATTATAATTGGCGCTTAAGCCCCGAAACGGCTTTATGGATAGCGGTTCCGAATACTGAGCTGAGCCCGCGAGAGGGGTTTGAGATAAGCCAGTTAATTTATACCGAGTTACGTAAAAAATTCCCACTAAGTCAAAGTGCAAGCTTGGCTGCCAGTATCGAAAGCTCCTTGGTTCAGGCGCGGGTAAAGGGTAAGCCCATTACCATTTACCCCTATATTTACCACTACGAAAATAATCTCAGCAGCCCGACGGAATTTGGCCAAAATTTTGACGATCGCAATGCCATAGGCAGGGATCATATCGGCATTACTCTGCACGCTTACAATAGTTATACCGGCGAGCTTATTGATGTGGCTGAGTTGCGCGCGTCAAGTAAGCCAGTAGATTTTTCCATGGGGAATATTGATACCCTGCTGTCGTTACTCGCCGCCAACTACGGAGAAGAACTTGTAGCTGTGGCACCCTAAAGGGGAGATAATAGCGAGCCGATATTGAGGAGTTTATTTTGAGCCAACATTTAGAAGCTATTGGTCAGCGCTTAGATCAAGATTCCCGCCAAGATTCAGATCAAAGTAGCAGTGACGAGCGCTCCCTACCTCCGGTTCATTTGTGGCAGCCAAAACTTAACGGCGATATGGATATGCGCATTGCCGCCGATGGTCGCTGGTTTCATCAGGGTGACGAAATTAAGCGGTTAAAATTGGTTAAACTTTTTGCGTCAATATTAAAGCGCGAAGGCGATGATGTTTTTTTGGTTACGCCGGTGGAAAAATGGCGCATTAAAATTGACCGGGAAGTATTTTGCCTAAATCAGTTTGAGTGGGTTGAAGGCAAAGCCGGTTCGGCGATAGTATTTAGTAGTGAACTTGGCGAACGAGCAGAATTAAATGCGGACAATCCTATTTATTTTAACCGCGAAGATCAGCAAGATATTCCCTGCATTAAAGTTCGAAGTGGTCTGAATGCTAGCTTGTCGCGCTCGGTTTTTTATCAGCTGGTTGAGCTGGGGTCTGAACAAGACGGGCAGCTGGTGATCGAAAGTGCAGGCGCTTCTTTTACCTTGGGCTCATTGGAATAATGTAGCTCAAAATCACCGCCCAAATAAATGCAGTTGGATTGGGCCGCAGCGGTACTGTATTAGTTTGTTTAAATAAGTACAGCGCAAATAAAAAGGGGCCACAGCCCCTTTTTATTTGCCCGCTGTTAGCGAAGTAGCGCTTAATTACATATTAGGGTAGTTAGGTCCGCCGGTTCCCTCTGGGCACACCCAGGTAATATTTTGACTAGGGTCTTTAATATCACAGGTTTTACAATGCACGCAGTTTTGGCCGTTGATCTGAAATTTTTGACTGCCGTCCTCTTGCTCAACTATTTCATAAACACCTGCAGGGCAGTAGCGCTGAGCGGGCTCGGCCCACTTGGCCAAATTGACGTCCATTGGAATGGAGGCATCTTTTAACTGCAGGTGGCAGGGCTGATCTTCTTCGTGATTGGTATTGGATAAAAATACTGAAGAGGGTTTATCAAAACTAAGTTTGCCATCGGGCCTTGGGTAGTTAATTTTCTTGGCATCGGCGGCAAGCTGCATACCCTCATGATCAGGCTTGGGGTCGGACAGGGTCCAGGGCAGTGCGCCATTAAATATATTAATATCAATAAAAGCGTAAGCAGAGCCAATAATATTACCCCACTTATGCTGCGCAGGGCCAAAGTTACGCTGCACATGCAGCTCTTGCCAGGCCCATGATGCTTTATAGGCGTCGGCGAACTCGACTAGATCTTGGCTGCTGCGATCTTCGGCCAAGGCCTTAACCAGTACTTCTGCACCCAGCATGCCAGACTTCATAGCGGTGTGGCTGCCTTTAATTTTGGCGAAGTTTAAGGTGCCGGCGTTATCGCCCAGCAGCATACCGCCAGGGAAGGTCATCTTAGGTTGAGATTGCAGTCCGCCTTTAACAATTGCACGGGCGCCATAGGCGATGCGCTCACCACCGTCCAGGTATTGCTTGGCTATAGGGTGGTGCTTATAGCGCTGAAATTCATCAAAGGGGCTTAGGTGCGGGTTGCTATAAGACAGGTCAGTGATTAAACCGACGACAACTTGATTGTCTTCTATGTGATAAAGAAAGGTGCCGCCGGCAGAGCCGGACTCATCCAGGGGCCAACCGGCAGTATGAACCACTAAGCCTTCTTGGTGCTGCTCGGCTGGAATTTTCCATATTTCTTTAATACCAATACCATAGTGCTGCGCTTCGGCATCTTTATCTAATTCATATTTAGAAATTAATTGCTTGCCAAGTTGGCCGCGACAACCTTCGGTAAATAAAGTGTATTTGCCGTGCAGCTCCATGCCGGGCATGTAGCTATCTTTCTGCTCGCCATCAAGGCCAACACCCATGTCGCCAGTGGCGATACCCTTGACGCTGCCATCTTCATTGTAAACAACTTCAGCGGCGGCAAAACCGGGGAAAATTTCAACGCCAGCGGCCTCGGCTTGTTCGGCCAGCCAGCGGCAGAGGTTACCTAGGCTGATAATATAGTTGCCGCTGTTGTGCATGGTCTTGGGCACAAAAAGGTTGGGTACCTTGAGGCTTTTTTCAGCATTGCGTAAAACATAAATGTCGTCGCCAGTCACCTTGGTTTTAAGCGGCGCGCCTCGCTCTTCCCAGTCGGGAAAAAGCTCATTCAGAGCGGTGGTTTCGAAGACGGCTCCAGAGAGGATATGGGCACCCACCTCTGAGCCTTTTTCGACCACACATACAGAGATCTCTTCGTTTAGCTGCTTAATACGGCAGGCTGCTGACAGACCTGCAGGTCCGGCGCCAACGATGACCACATCGTATTCCATATATTCTCTTTCCACGGGCTCACTCCTAGCTTATCTTGCTATCTTTAATGGCAACGGTTTTTGTTAATTGGCGGCAATTAATAGCCTTCAATCATTTCCGTTCTCTATATTCATCATTTGCCAAGTGAATACCTTGGCGATGATTTATTGCCGTGAATTATATAGGGTCTTGGCTGACGACTCCAATGGTAAAAATAAGCAAGTCTCTGACCCTTTCTATCATCCAGGCGGGAGCTGGCTTTGTTAAGCTGGCTAAGTTCTCCACCCGTTGGTCCGTACCTAGGTATCCGCCTGTCTATTTATCATACTAAGCTATAGCCCATTGAGCGCTCAGGACATTCACCATGATCGTAAGAGGTATTGATTTTAATAGGCTAAAGCCTCAACATACGGGCCGCTCTTTATGCGGTTTGGCGGCTTTCGACCTCAAATTGCTGCTCAATCACCGTATTGTTTAGACATCTGGTGGTTGAATAAAGAGTTGCGGGAATGTGGTGCTACTCAGAGCCTAGGCATGACCTAGCCGGGTACTACTGCGTTTATCCTTAAACGATAAGCGAATGGGAAACCGATGAAGATTCTTGTTGCTGTAAAACGCGTTGTAGATTACAACGTTAAAGTACGTCCAAAGTCCGATGGGACTGACGTTGACATCGCCAATGCGAAAATGTCTATAAACCCTTTTTGTGAGATTGCTGTAGAAGAAGCTGTACGCCTGAAAGAAAAGGGCATAGCGACTGAAATTGTTGCGGTCTCACTAGGTGCCAAGCAATGCCAAGAGCAGATACGTACTGCCATGGCGCTAGGCGCTGATCGCGGCATTTTGGTTGAAACCGATGCTGAGCTTGAGCCACTGGCTATTGCCAAGTGCTTAAACGCTATCATTGCGAAAGAATCACCTGAGTTGGTCATCATGGGCAAGCAGTCCATCGACGGCGATAACAACCAAACAGGCCAGATGCTAGGCGCCTTGAGTGGTATGCCACAGGGCACGTTTGCCTCGGAAGTATCTTTTGACGACGGCAAAGTTAACGTTATCCGTGAAGTTGACGGAGGCTTGCAGACCGTTTCCTTAAACCTGCCTGCCATTGTCACTACCGATTTGCGCTTAAACGAGCCTCGTTACGCATCTCTGCCTAATATCATGAAGGCGAAGCGAAAGCCTCTAGACACCATGACTCCAGAAGAGTTAGGTGTTGATGTTGCTCCTCGTGTTCAGACTCTTAAAGTTGAGCCACCGGCCGAGCGCAGTGCCGGCATCAAGGTTGCCGACGTAGCTGAACTGGTTGATAAACTGAGAAATGAAGCGAAGGTAATCTAATGAGTATTCTAGTTATTGCTGAGCATGATAATGCCAGCGTAAAAGGTGCAACTTTAAACACTATCGCCGCAGCCAAAGCCATTGGTGGTGACATTCATGTATTGGTTGCTGGTGCTGCCTGTGGTGCTGCAGCTGAAGCTGCTGCCAAAGCTGACGGCGTTAGCAAGGTAATTGTTGCCGACAATGCTGCCTATGAGCATCAGCTGGCCGAAAACGTTGCTGCGCTGATCGCTGATTTGGGTAAGGACTACACCCATATTCTTGGTTGCTCTACCAGCAATGGTAAAAACATACTACCGCGCGCCGCTGCCTTGTTAGACGTGCAGGCGATCTCCGATATTATTTCTGTTGAAAGTGCCGATACTTTTAAGCGTCCAGTTTACGCTGGCAATGTTATTGCCACCGTGCAAAGTTCCGATGCCATCAAGGTAATTACCGTACGCGGTACCGCTTTTGATCCAGTTGCTGCCGAGGGTGGTTCTGCCGCCGTTGAGTCTACTGACAATGCTCAAAATGTAGGTATTTCCGCTTTTGTTAGCGAAGAGCTGGCTAAGAGCGATCGACCTGAGCTAACGGCTGCCAGCATTGTAATTTCTGGCGGTCGCGGCATGCAGAACGGTGACAACTTTGAGATGCTATACAAGGTTGCCGATAAGTTAGGCGCAGCAGTGGGTGCATCACGTGCCGCGGTTGATGCCGGCTTTGTTCCCAATGATATGCAGGTTGGTCAAACCGGTAAAATTGTTGCGCCCGACTTGTATGTTGCTGTTGGTATCTCTGGTGCCATCCAGCACTTGGCGGGCATGAAGGACTCGAAAGTCATTGTTGCGATCAACAAGGACGAAGAGGCTCCTATCTTTCAGGTGGCAGACTACGGTCTAGTCGCTGACCTGTTTGAAGCCGTACCCGAGTTAGACGCAGCACTTTAAGGGTTCGCCCATGTCCTGGCTGTTAGGCTAGGGCAGCTTTGATAATATTCGGTTTGGCTATTGTCATAAGCATAAAAAAACCCGGCTGATGCCGGGTTTTTTTATGCTTCAAATAGAGCCATTTTACTTCTTTAAGCCATCGATCAAATCTTTAGCTTTATCTTCTACTTCTTTGGCTTTATCTTCCAAGGTGCCATCCTTTGCAGCTTGTGCTAGGTCGCCAGCGGCATTGCCGGCAGCATCTTTAGCTTGGTCGATAGTGTCGGATACCATTTTCTGCGTATCTTCGCCCAATGCGCCGGCTGCGTCTTTAGCTTGATCGGCCATATTGCTAGCAGCATCTTTCGCCTGGTCCATCATATTGCCCTTGCCATCGGCTGCCTGCGCCGCTTCTGCGCTTGCTGCATCAGCTTGGGCCTTTGCCTTGGCTTCATCAGAGCCATCGTTGGAGCAGCCACTTAGAGCCAGTACTGAGGCAGCAGTTAATGCCAGTAAGCCATTGCGTAAGGTAGTTAGATGAGTTTTCATGGTAAGTTCCCCGTGTTATTAATTTATAATCCTAAGGTCAAAATCGAAGACATGCCCTAAGGGATGTCCAAGGTCGTTGCTAAATCGCTATAATAGGCGAAATTTGAGTTTAGCCTTCTTGAAAGCTAAGTTACAGCCCTAAAGAAGCGTTGCTAGATTAATATATAATCAATTCCAAGGTTTAGCCGGTAAGGGAGTCACATTGGACATCGAAGTATTTGAAACATGGTCCTTATATTTGGGTGTTGGTGGATTAATAGGCTACATGGTCTTTATTATGTGGGACCTGGCAAAACAATCCAAAGCCGGCAAATTTGGCACCATGATTTTATTTATCGCCCTCGGTTTAGGATTGCTGGGTTTTGTTATAAAAACCGTTATTGTCTCTGTCATGGAACAATAATCAGGCTGAATCACAGCTTAATTTTAGGTCTGCACTATGTTCAAACTGTTTATCCCGGAAAGTAAGGTTCATCGTGACCGCCGCTTAATGCGTGAAACCGATGCTCGTATGGCTAAGTACAGCCGGCGTGGGATTTTAGTTAATTTCTGTGTCTATATTTTCTGCATAGTATTGGCTGATATGTACCAGGCAGTGCCAAAGTTAACGATCATGCTCAGTGTCGGGCTGTTCTTTTTGACACTGGTTCGAAGCTTTTATTTGTTCCGCTTCGACGCGCTGTATGCACGGGCGCCTTCACGCTGGCGCAATCAATATTTCTTGGCCTCTCTCGCCGGGGCAATATGGTGGAGCTTTATATTGGTTAGCTTTACTACGGTAAATGGCCTAACCGATGCAACCACTATACTGTGGTTCTATACCATCGTTTTTTTCTCATCGACTGCCAATGCACTTGCGCCATATAACCGCTATATGAGTTGGTACCAGTGCCTGGGGTTAATACCGGGGGCCATTGCCGCTGTTTTTCTCGGCACCATAAGTGGCTATCTATACGGTCTGATGATTTTATTGTTCTTTTTATTAATGAATCACCAGGGCCGAATTGTCGCCAACAGTTACTGGAAGAGCCTAGAAACCAACCGAGCCTTAACCCGTAAAACCATCGAACTGGAGGCCGAAAAGCGCGACATGGAAGCGCAGGACCAGCTGAGTGCCGATTTTTTGCAGAACCTGGGTAGTGAGGTGCGCGTTAACTTAAACGACCTGCTCGGTAACATTTCCTTGTTGGAGACAGAGCGCATGGCGGCCAGCCAGCGAGAGCTAGTGGAAATGGCTCATCGGACCGGCCTGCATCAGCTCGAAATGATCAACAATGTTGGCGAATATCTAAGTATGGTTGGCCAGCAGTATGAGGCTGAGCAAAGCGTGTTTAACCTACGCCGCTTATTGGAAAACGTTCTGGAAGACCTGTCTGAAGATGCATTGCATCAAAACACGGAATTGAATTATTTACTTAATTCGTCAATACCCTTGCGAGTAAAAGGTGATGCCAATCGTGTTCAGCAGATACTGCATCAGTTAATTTACCATGTAATGTATTCCGGTCAGGCCGATGAAGTTATGGTTAGCGGCAACTTTGTTCTGGCCAACGAACACGACGCCCAGTTACAGCTGAAGATCAAACTCATTGGCTCCCCCAACGAGGATAAGTATTCGGCTTGGGAAAAGCAAAACGACGCCATTGACAGCCAGTTTGCGCTGATGAGCAATTGGGAGCTAAGTACTACTTTTATTGTGTGTAAGGCTCTAGCGGAGTCAATTGGTGGTTATATTGAAGTGAGCCCATCAAGACATCAGGTTATTACCAGCCTGCCGCTGGAGGTATCAGGCGTTACCACACAGGAAGTCTCTTGCAATCCCAAGCTACAGGGCTATAGAGTTTTACTCGTTGGTGCGAGCAAAGAAATGCGCCGGGCTATGGTAAAAGAATATATGGACTGGGGTATGGCGGTGGACACCGAAGATTCAGCCAGCCAGGTGGCTGAATTACTGCGCCGTGCACAAGCAGAAAACAGTCCTTATCAATTGTTAATATTCGACACCCATCTGAGCAATATGGACTGGCTACAGGCCTCTAAATTGGTTGCTGAAGACGGCGATTTTAATGCTTGCTCGCAGCTTATCCTAGGATACCGGCGCCATCTTAGTAGTGACGAGGTAAAGTCTCATATTGACGATAATGATCGAGTTATCCTCGCCAATAAGCCCGTCTCTCCCCACGCGGTACATTCTGCCTTGGAGTATTTGTTGCTACGCGGTAATTATGAAAAACCGGATTGTATCAGCCATGAAAAAGGTCCAATTAAGTGCTTTGATGGCCACCATGTGTTACTGGTGGATGACCACAAGGCCAATCAGCTGGTTACACAAAAATTGCTGCAAAAGCTAAAAATAGACGTTACCGTGGCGATAAATGGGCAGGATGCCTTGGAGAAACTTGCCTGCAATCCTATCGATCTTATTTTGATGGATTGTAATATGCCGCTTATGGATGGTTTTACTGCAACTCAAAAAATTCGTGAGCAGGAAATTAATTCTGAGCAGATAGATAGTGACGGTATTACCATTTCCGACCACATTCCTATTATCAGCATGTCATCGCATTTGTATAACGGCGAGAAGGCGCGTAGTTTTGCCGCAGGCATGGATGACTACCTGGCCAAGCCCCTAGATTTTGAAACATTGCAACGCATGCTGCAACGCTGGTTAAATCAATAACCTGGCAATTGTGATAAAAAAGGCAGCTATAGCTGTCCTTTTTTATCACTTATACATTTTACCAGTTGTACTCTGTCCAAATAGGCGCATGGTCAGAAGGTTTGGTCATGGCGCGAGCTTCATAATCAATACCGACGTCAACACAGAGCTTGTCCATGCCGGCGGTGTGCATGATTAAGTCGATTCTTAAGCCGCGCTTAGGTTCACGATCAAAGCCTTTGCTGCGATAGTCAAACCAGCTAAATAAGTCGTCAGCCTCAGGTTTTAGTTGTCGGTAGCTATCGGTCAGCCCCCAGTTTTTTAACGTGTCCAACCATTCACGCTCTTCCGGCAAGAAGCTGCATTTACCATCTTTTAACCAGCGTTTACGATTTGGTTCGCCAATACCGATATCAATATCTTCAGCGGAAATATTCATATCACCCATAACCACAACATTGGCGTCAGCACTGCAGTTATCGTCAAGAAAGATCATTAAGTCCTGGTAAAACTTTTCCTTATTGGGGAATTTAACCGGGTGATCACGGCTCTCGCCCTGTGGAAAGTAGCCGTTGACTACCGTAATAGGTTTTCCGTCAACTTCGAATTGACCGCCGATAAAGCGTCGCTGACTCTCATCAGTATCAGTTTTGAAACCCTTAAATTCTTTTAGAAATTTATGTTTGCTTAATAAAGCCACGCCGTAATGGGTTTTTTGGCCATGAAAAATCACCTCATAACCCATGGCCTCTATGTCGGCAACGGGGAAGTCTTGATCGGTTACCTTGGTTTCCTGAATGCCAATAAAATCGGGTTGGTGACGATCGGTGAGAGCTTGCAGTTGATGAATGCGCATGCGGATACTGTTGGTGTTAAATGAGATCAGCTTCATAGGGGGCTAGTATTATCAATTTCGGAGGACAGCATTAGTCTAACAGATAGCATGTTAGGCAGTTGGTTTAATTGCCTGTAGCGCAGGCTGGCACCGGGCCAAAAGTGCCGACCTGCTTGCTATAGCAGAGCTTTAGGGGTTTTTTTTGTCAGTATTTCGGGCCATGGCCGCAGCTACACGCTGCTCGTGACGACTTTTTTGTAGGCGAATAAAGTCGGCTAATATATAACCACTTTCAGTCAGCAGTGTATCCTTATCCGGGTCAATACGATTACTATCTTGTTGAATGCTGGCGGCTGTTTCTGCTTTTTCTTCTTCGTTTTCATTCTTCTTTTCTGAGTCAGCTTTGTATTCAGCTAGATCTTTAAAAGCCTTCATGCCTTTGCCAACGCGCCGCTTGTTTTCTAATTTAAAAGTTTGTTGTTCGAGGCCAAGCTTTTCGTCTTTGCGCGTCTGTTCATTTAATGACAGGGTTTTTTTATCCCGACGCTGCTCTAAGACTTCGATCTGATCAAGTAGATGCTGGTAGTCAGGGTCTTTATTAACGCGATCTTGGTGCATCTTATCTAAGGCTGAGACATAGGACTTAATATCATAGTAGCGGCCGTGCGGGGCAGCATGTATTGAGTCCCAGGGCAGGGCATTGTCATAAGAGCTTTCGCCAACTTGATCGGGGTCGACCATTGCCGGAAAGGCTATATCAGGCAGAATGCCACGGTGCTGGGTGCTGTCGCCGGAAACGCGATAGAAACGCGATTCGGTAACTTTTAATCGACCTTCATTAACCGGGCTCAAGGATTGCACTGTGCCCTTGCCAAAAGTCTGTGTGCCAACGATTAAGCCGCGGCCGTAATCCTGAATAGCACCGGCAAAAATTTCAGAAGCTGAAGCGCTCAAACGGTTAGTTAATACCAATAGCGGACCACGGTAATATGCTTGCTGGTTGGCGCGCAGGGCCCGGGATATGCGGTTATTTGAATGACGGATTTGCACCACTGTGCCTGGATCAATAAACATCTCGGTCAACAATGCGGCTTCTTGCAATGAGCCGCCGCCATTATTACGTAGGTCCAATATTATGCCGTCAACTTTTTCCTGTTGCAGACCCTGGATAAGTTTAAAAACATCACCGGTGGTGCTTTTGCAATCAGGAAGTCGCTTACGGCAAGCATCAAAGTCAATATAAAAGGTAGGTAAGTCAATTACGCCGAGTTTATACAGCTTATCGCCGTCGCTGATCTCAAATACTTTTTTCTGCGCCGCTTGCTCTTCAAGCTTCACTTTATTGCGCTTGATGGTAATGGTTTTTTGCGCCGCCTCACCACCTTCAACTGGGATTATTTGAAGTTTGACCAGAGTATCTTTTTTACCCCGAATCAAATCTACGACCTCATCTAAGCGCCAGCCAATTACGTCAATCATTTCGCCATCGACCCCCTGGCCAACGGCAGTGATTTTGTCGGCCGGCCTAATGCCGCCGTGTTTGTCAGCGGGGCCAGCAGTAACCAACCTAACCACCTTGGTGAACTCATCTTCGGTTTGCAGTACCGCGCCTATACCTTCCAATGATAGAGACATGTTGATATTGAAATTTTCAGCCGTGCGCGGGGCGAAATAATTAGTATGCGGATCGTATAGGCCGCCCAAGGCATTCATATAGGACTCAAAGGCGTCAGTAGCGGTTTGCTGCTTGACCCGCTTCAGTTGGTTTTTATAGCGACGAATTAGGCTAGTTTTGGCTTCATCTAAATTTTTATCGGCGAGCTTGAGGCTGAGCAGAGCAGACTTTAAGCGCTTGCGCCAAAATTCATCTAGTGCTGCGGTACTAACGGCCCATTCACGATTTTCAATATCCAGCTCTAGGGTCTCATCAATACCGAAATCTACTTTATGCTCTGGGTCCTGCAGGCTGTCGAGTTGCCACTGAATGCGGTCTTGTAAACGTTGGCTAAGTCGATTGAACAGTATAAAACCGGCGTCCAATTCACCCTTTAGCAGTTGGTCATCCATTACTGTGCTGAGATGTGAAAATTCCTGGATATCACTTTGCAACAGGTAACTCTTAGACGGATCTAGGCGGTCTAAATACTGATCAAATAACCGTTTCGATAAATCGTCATTAAGGGCCTGCTTGCGATAATGCTGATTTTGCAGAGTAGATAAAATATCCAAGGCTGTACGAGAGTGCTCTTTGCTGGCGCTTAAGGGTTGGCTGGCGGCTGAATACACGGCGCTGGCGCTGAGCGATAACGCCAGCACTAGTAGACTGGTAGAAAATTTGACGAGACAAGTGGATTTTGACATATGAAGATCACTTTTCGAATTAGCTATGGCACTTTACCGCTTACACTGGCTGATTTGCTGAACAAGCTTAAGTCTTGTTCAGGCCAAATCATCGGTCCTAACCCGGACAATAGCGATGGTTATATTTTCTGTTAGCAACTGCTATTAAGTGTAAGGCAGCTGCTGTCTTTTTGCTGTTATTTAATGTTAAAACTACCAGAAGCTACTGGCTTTGACTTGTAAAAAGACCGTTTGCCCAGCTTTTAGTTGCATTTCCTGCAGAGAGTAGGGCGTGATTGTGGCTAACAGGGCTTGTTTATTAACCTTTAGGCTTACTAAACAGCTGCCCAGCCCAGGTGGCAAGTCAATGGCGCTGATCTGAGCTTGTAATAGGTTGAGTGCACTACTGGCCTGAGGTGGGCTGGCACAGATAACAATATCACTGGCTCGTAATCTAAGCCTAGCGGAGCAATTTAATGGGACCTTTAAGGCATGACCGGCCCACACTGCGTCGGTATAGCCGAGCTCTGCATGGGCTTGGCCGATTACGGCATCGAGAATAACCATCGGTCCACGTAGTGCAGGGTGTCTTGGGTTCTCTAGCAGTGCCCGATCGATTGGCATCGGGTTGGAATGCCCCATATCGCCCATCAACAATAAGTCGTCAGCTAAGTAGCTAATTTCATCGAATGAATGGCTGACGTAAAGGACTGGTATATGATAGCGCCGATTAATTTCACGGATAAAATTAAGAATCGCCGGCTTACTGGCTTCATCGACTGCCGACAAAGGCTCATCCATTAACAGTAAGTTGGGTGCTGAAAGTAGGGCGCGGGCAAGAGCTAAGCGCTGTTTTTCTCCACCAGAAAGAGTATTAATTTGCCGGACTAACAGATCTTTCAAGGACAGTAGTTGGATTAACTCAAGTTTGCGTGCCTGCATTGGCCGACGTTGCTCCGGCGTCAGGCGCTTTAAACCATAATCTAGATTCTGCTCTGTGTTCAAATGCGTGAACAGGTCCGAGTGCTGGCTGACAAAACCGATCTGGCGCTTCTCTATCGGGCAAAATATTTTACCCCCTTGCCAGTTTTTTTCGCCCCATTGAACGACGCCTATATTGTCGCCAAGAAAACCCGCTACGGCTTTCAAAAGGCTGGTTTTACCGCAGCCAGAGGGCCCTAGTATGCCAGTAATATTTTCCCTGGAGAAAACGGCGTCAACCTTTAACTTGAAGCTTCCTAGTTGGATAGCGATAAATATTTTAAGGTCAAAACTCGTCATTGTGTCATTCTTCATACGGGTAACGCCGGCATTTTACGTCGATATAACAATATCAATGCAGCGAAGGAAAACAACAACAAGCCGGCAGCTAGGTAGTGTGCTTGTTGGTACTTTAGCGACTCAACCATCTCATAGATGGCTATAGACAACACTTGAGTTTCTCCTGGGATATTACCACCTACCATCAGTACTACACCGAATTCGCCGACGGTATGAGTAAAACCTAATACCAATGCAATCAAATAATACGCTTTACTTTGCGGTAGGCTGATACTAAAAAAACGATCCCAATAGCTAGCACCTAAGCTGGCGGCAAGGTCGAGCTGCGGCTGAGCTATATTGGCAAAACCCTGGCGCAGAGGCTGCACCACAAAGGGAAGAGAATAAATAACCGATGCAATTAATAAACCGCTAAAGCTAAAGTTTAAAGTTTTTAGACCAAGCCAATCTAGCAGCGGCACCAACGGCCCTTGTGGACCCAGCACGATCAGCAAGTAGAAGCCAATAACGGTAGGTGGCAACACCAATGGCAGTGCGACCAGCGCCTCAACTAAAGATCGACACCAGCTGTTGCCCCGCGCCAGCCACCAAGCAAGTGGCGTGGATATAAATAATAAAATAGCTGTGGTAGCCATGGCGAGCTGGGTGGTTAACCACAGAGCCTGTAGGGTTTGCTCATCCATGTTTAATCTCCCTGGCGGCTTGCGGCCGGTACTAGGTAGCCATTGAGTTGAATAATGTCCCTAGCGGTTGCGGAGAGAATAAAATGAAAAAAACCCAGGCCTTTGTTGTTGAGTAAAACCATCTGTTGTTCTATCGCTGGGTACTCGTTGGGGCTAATAATTTGATAGCTGTGAAGCCTGTCGCTATAAAAGGCGACGGCATTGCTTTTTGCGACTAAGGCGAGGTCGACATTGCCGCTGAGTAAAAATTGAAATGTTTGGCGGATATTTTCGGCTCTTATTTTTTTTCGGGGCTTAAGATAGTGGTTGGCCAAATACTGCTCTGAAGCCGAGCCATAGGGTGCAAGATTTGAGTTGGCTAGAGCGATATCCCATTGGGAAAATTCCGCTGCGGACGGCAAGCTATTTGTTTGTATAGCGTAGTTACTGCAAGGTGTATTGCAGGCCCAGGCCAGCAGTCCGTAAGCATATGTTTTGCGGGCCAGTACTTGAATATTGTTTTGTTGCTGCAGTAATTCAGCTCTTTTTACATCCGCCGACAGAAATAGATCATAGCCTGCACCGTGATTTATTTGGGCAAAGTGCTTACCCGATGAGGCCGAACTGATCAGTATCTTTTGGTTTGTGCGAGCGCTGTACAAATCTGCTAGGCGTTGCAGTGTCGGTTGAAAATTAGCCGCCACGGCTACTTTAATCGTCGGCTGAGCAACAGCCACTTGGCCATCCAAATAAATAAAAATAGCTAAAACCAGCCCCGTAGCTGATTTTATGAATTTTAAAGTAGGACGTTTGAAAATGTTATAGCTAAGCATTGATAATGGCTTATGTACTTATAGATCTGCTGTTGTGGGAAGCTACACTTTAATTCAGCCTCGGTGGCCATGCAAGTGTCGGCAATTAGTGGAATTACTCCCGCCAATTCTACCGCACTGCTATTTTGTCTGGATTAGATTGGCAATAGCGAGTGTTGGCTTGGTTATCAGTAATACCGTCTTTGTTATAGGGTTCCATATTGAGACCCTTGGTGCTAGTATCGGCTATACATTAATAAAGCAGAGATACAAAATGCCTAATAAAGTGGTTTTAGTCGTCGGTGCTGGTGACGCCATCGGTAGTGCCATAGTAAGAAAATTTGCTCAGCAAGGGCATATCGTAGTCGCGGTTAGGCGCAACGGTGACAAATTGAACGCCTTGGTCGAGGAGTTGGCCGAAGCCGGTCATACCGCTTATGGCTGGAGCTGTGACGCCCGCAAAGAGGATCAAATTAAGAGTTTGTTTAAAAAAATCGAAACGGAAATTGGCCAACTGGAAGCTGTAATATTTAACATTGGCGCCAATGTGCCGATGAAAATACTGGATACTGACAGTCGTAAGTTCTTTAAAATATGGGAGATGGCCTGTTTTTCCGGATTCCTTACCGGCCGCGAAGCCGCCAAATATATGTGCGAGCATGGTCAAGGTAAGATCATATTTACCGGAGCAACAGCCAGTGTCCGTGGCTCCGACGGCTTTGCTGCATTTGCCTCCGCTAAACATGGTTTACGGGCGCTGGCGCAAAGTATGGCGCGGGAGCTGGGGCCTAAAAATATCCATGTAGCTCATGTCATTATTGACGCCGCAGTCGACACCCCGTGGATTCAGGAAAACGTACTGCCGCATTTAGCCGAACGCAAGGTCGATGATATCGTTGAGCCAGCATCCATTGCGGACAACTACTACCATTTGTTCAAACAAAGCCGTGATGCTTGGACCTTTGAGTTGGATTTGCGTCCTTGGTGTGAGCGCTGGTAGTACCGGGGTTCGGGTTAAGCCGCTCCCGGGGCGGGTTCAAGCTCAAATAGCGGTATATCGCTGAGTACCGTACGATTGCGTCCGGTTTGTTTGGCTCGATATAGGGCCTTGTCCGCTTCATCGACTAGTTGATCAAGCTCGAAGGCGTTAAAACTCATTCGGCTGACGCCAATGCTGACAGAGTACTCTAGGTTTTCGTGACCGAGCGATAGGGGGTGAATGCTAATAAGATGGCGTATTCGCTCCATCACCAAGTATGTCTGGTGCTGATCCGAGCCTGGTAATAAAAGAATAAACTCTTCACCACCATAGCGAGCAAATAAGTCTTCCTCGCGTAGATTGTTGCGACATAGGTCAGAAAAATGCTCGAGTAGTTGATCGCCCACCATATGCCCATGACGATCATTCACCGCTTTAAAGTAATCAAGGTCTAGCATGACCAAGGACAATGGCAGTTCCTGCCTGCGGGCTGCTGACAGTACGTTGCGGGCCTGCTCAAAAAAACTACGCCTATTTAAAGCACCAGTTAAAGAGTCAACTGTAGCTAGTTGTTTTAGTTCAAGATTCTTTTTAGACGATATCAATAGTATCATGCCCATATTGATCGCTATTATGGCAATAATGCTAACTAACATAGTGATATAAGCTACCGGTCCGTACAGTGCCGTAGTCGGCACCGCGACCGCGATCAAGGCCCTTCCACACCAACATAGCAATAACAGAACCAAGCCACTAAATGTAAACCAGGTCGCTAAACCATAATCTTGGGCTCGATATAACTGCTGTGCGATAGACGCCGAACCGATGGTTAAAATCACACCGACACAGCCAATTTCCCAGGCCATGGGTAACTTAAGGGGGAGGCTGGCGCTTATGATAAAGAACAAGGCTATTGTAACGCCGAATATTTGCTGCGCAGACGGCCGCCTCAATCCTAAAAAGCAACGAAACCCCTGCCAAACCAGAACCCAGGCCATGCAATTTAGCCAGCTAGCGCAAGTTCGGAAAATCGAGCCTGGCAAACTTGGCGATGAATCGTGGCTGCCGGATTGAACCAGCACTACCCCGATAGTGGCCAGAGTACACCCCAAAGCGGCGGCTGCCAGCCCCCAGAACCACCAATTTATACCGGGTTCGTCAGGGTTCATACGCCATTGCACCAACATGGCTGCTGCGCCAAGTAGAAAGCAGGCAATCAAAACAAAGTAGCTAGAAACGTATAAAGTCATAGGCGAAAATAGGGCGCATCATATGGGAAAATTTGTACTGTACTATTAGCGTAGGCGAAATTTTTTGACATGAAGCGGGCTTTAATGCCGGCCATCTAAAAGCTGGTAGCTTCAGCATGGTGCTGTCGTGTCTTATTTTGGGTTTGGGTTAGCCGGTTTATTAGCGCATAATCCTAGGCGATGTTAACCAGTATCTTAACCAATGATTCTCTATATTGCCGAAAAACCCAGCCTTGGCCGCGCTATTGCCGCAGCCATACCCGGTCGCCATCAAAACCAGGACGGCTGCATTCATCTGGCCAATGGCGATATCGTCAGCTGGTGTATCGGCCATTTGTTGGAGCAGGCCGGCCCAGAGGTCTATGCCAGTAAATTTAAGCAATGGCGCAGGGAAGACCTGCCGATAATCCCACAGAAATGGCAGCTAAAAGCTAAAAGTAAGACGCGAAAACAGCTTGGGATCGTTAAAAAATTAATTAAATCTGCTGATCAAATTGTCCACGCGGGTGATCCAGATAGGGAAGGTCAGCTGCTAGTGGACGAGGTGATAAATTACAGTGGCTTAGCGGCGGCTAAAAAGCAAAAGGTGCTGCGTTGCTTGATTAGCGATCTTAATAGCACTGCCGTAAAACGCTCGCTCACCAACTTAAAAAGTAATCGTGAGTTTATTCCACTGGCGACATCGGCTTTGGCCCGAACTCGGGCTGATTGGCTCTATGGCATTAATATGACCCGGCTGTGTACGCTCCAGGGGCAACAGTCTGGCTACAGCGGGGTATTATCGGTAGGCCGGGTGCAAACACCCTTATTAGGTTTGGTGGTGCAGCGTGATTGGGATATTGAAGCTTTTAATTCCAAACCCTTTTATCAGCTAATGGTGACTCTCTCGACTGAGACGAAGGAGAACTTTCAGGCCAAATGGCGGCCCAGCGAAGCCTGTGAGGATTACCAAGACGATGAGGGGCGGGTTCTATCTAAGGCCCTGATTGAAAATGTAATAGCTCGCATCCGCGCGAAATCGGGAAAAATAGACCGGGTGCTGAAACAAGACAAAAGTCAGGCGGCACCTTTGCCCTATAGCTTATCCAGCCTGCAAATAGATGCCGCCAAGATCTATGGCCTTAGCGCCAAAGTCGTGCTTGATACCGCCCAGCAGCTGTACGAAAAACATAAGTTGATAACCTATCCGCGGTCTGACTGCCGTTATCTACCTCAGGATCATTATAGCCAAGCCGCCGAATTGGGCCGGGCGATTGAAAATAATTGCAGCGCATTAAAATCTGCAGCGCAACAAGCTGACTTTAAGATTAAAAGCAAAGCCTGGAACGATAAAAAGATTAGCGCGCACCACGCCATTATCCCAACAATGAAAACAACTGGCGCTATGTCTGCCACCGAGGCTAAGGTTTACCAGCTAATAGCGCGGCAGTATTTAATGCAGTTTTATCCGGCCTGTGAAACCTGCCTAACAACGATAGAAATCATAATCGAGGGTGGGGTATTTATCGCCAAACATAAAAAAGCCAAGCAGCAAGGTTGGAAAGCCTTAATACCCACCAGTAAAAACAAACTTGAAAACAGCAACGAAACAGGTGCCTATAATGCCGAGCTACCGCTGCTAAGGGAGGGACAGATCGTCAACTGTGACCAGGCCGAAATCATAGAGAAGGTTACCAGCCCGGCTAAACATTACACTGATGCCACACTACTGGCAGCCATGACCGGCATCGCTCGCCACGTCAATAACCCCGACATCAAAAAAATACTGCGCGACACCGACGGCCTAGGCACCGAAGCTACTCGCGCAGGAATTATTGAGCTGTTGTTTAAACGTGATTACCTTTGCCGTAAAGGCAAACAAATTCACGCTACCGATATTGGCCGTCAATTAATCAAGGCACTCCCAGACTCAATGGGCCAAGCTGATATGACCGCACACTGGGAGTCACAGCTGGAATCCATTAGCCAGGCTCAAAGCAGCTACGGCGAGTTTATGCAGGCAATGAAAGACTCGTTGTTTGCGCTGGTTGATGAAGTAGGGAGCTTGCGATTTGAAGGGCTGCCGCGTGTCAGCTCAAAAGCGACCAAAACAAAAAGAAAATACAGGAAAAAACCCCGTTCATAACTGTGAGGTTTCAACCCGGCATAATTTTGTATCCATAGTGTTGATGTATGAATCTGGATTCACCTCCAACTTGGATGTGTATAAAAAACGTTCAGCCGCCTGAGCTGTAGTTATAACGGTTTGATATTTTTTGCGGTTAACATCCTGTTTAGACTGATTGAGTTAAGCGAGTTACTGGTACCAGCAGGTTTAAATATTGGTTCTGCATTGCACAGATTTAGCCAGCGGGCACTGTAAACACCTGTGTAGTCTGGTTTAAATGATCTACAGAAATTCAACCCAAGACAAACTCTGCAACAGCTGGCATTGGCGGCAGCTCAATGTTTAGCTACAGATCTTAGCTCTCTTGAGTGCGCATAATGTATATTATGTTAAATAGAATACTTTATGCTAAGAATACGCCTCTGCTGCCACCTGCGATCAATTACACAGGTTTTACGGCCGATGCCGCCCACAACCGCGTAGCCTTCGTCGTGAATATGAATTATTGCGGGTATTTGTTACTGTGTCGGCACTGGTTACCGAAATAATAATTAGAACTGAAATCATGACAATAAAAAAACTGACAACTGCCTTGGTATTATTATTGATGGCAGCTTCATCCTACGCTATGACATTATCAGAAGCCAAAAACGCTCACTTCCTTGGTGAGCAGCCTGATGGCTACCTTGGTGTGGTTAAAACCAATGCCGAGGCCAAGCTGATCATGCTAAAGGTTAATCACAAGCGCTCTGAACATTTTCAAGCGATAGCCGATAGAAATGGCACAACGGTTGGGCGAATCGCAGTAATGGCAGGCCAAAAGTTCATCGCCAAAACCCGCAAGGGACATTATATAAAAACGGAATTTGGAGAATGGGTAAAAAAATAAGGAGCTTTTCCTTTGCCTATTTAAAGCGAGCTCCTTCCAAGCCCCCTGCCGTACTAAAAACGTACTGATGCTGGCTCGACAAAAAGGCACCTGGCTCTAACTCAATAAAACAATATGCCATCGATTCTAGGATGAATAAACCCAATGCCATTTGACTCACTCACGTTCCGCCATAGTTGGCGTCCCTACCAAGATCGTGTTTTGGCGGCTATCGACGCTCACTTGAATGATAAACGCCTGCATATTGTCGCCGCCCCAGGTGCCGGTAAAACTACCTTGGGATTGGAGGTGTTTAAACGACTGCGTAAGTCTGCCTTAGTGTTATCACCGACCCGGGTTATTCGTGACCAGTGGATTGATCGCTTATGCGATTTTACTGAGTCCGACGAGATCGCCTCGCTGCCTTGGGTAAGCAAAAATATTTACGCCCCCAAGGTTCTTACATCTATCACCTACCAAGCCCTGCATTCGCAGCTAAGTGGTGAGTTGGCGAAGGAACTTGATGAAGCCGAGGCTTTGGCGCTTGATGAAGGCGTCACAGCAAGCGACCTAGATGTGTTCATCAGCACACTTAAAGCCAGCGCTATCGGCGTGATTATATTAGATGAGGCCCATCACCTACGCGCAGAATGGTGGCGAGCCTTGGATAAGGTCTGTACCGAGCTACCAGATCTTGTCTTGATCTCCCTGACAGCCACCCCACCCTACGATGCTCAAGCAAATGAGTGGAGCCGTTACGAGCAGCTCTGTGGACCGATTGATGAAGAAATTTCGATTCCCGAGCTAGTGAAGGCGGGTACTTTATGTGCCCATCAAGATTATATCTGGGCGGTTGACGTTAGTTTATCCGAACAGGAAAAAGTCAGAGAATATGATCAGCGAGTTACAACGCTGTGCGACACTTTGTACCAGCAAAAAGAATTCGCTGATATTGTTCACGCGCACCCCTGGTTAAGTGCAGACGGCCTTGAAACCGAAGTGATTAAAAATCCTGAGTTGGCCATTGCGTTATTGGCTTTTATAAAACAGAAACAACAGCCGTTACCACTGGATCTACTCATCACGCTAGATCTAACTGACCAAGATATTCCCGAGCTTGGCCGACACTGGTGGCAGGTTTTGGTTGATGCTGCGCTGTTCTCGAATACTTTCAAGCTTAGTTATCGTCACCAAGAATCGATTAAACAGCTTAAAAAACAATTGCGAGCTACAGAGCTATTGCACCAACGCGAACTTTCATTACAACGGAGCAGGAAATTGGGTCGATCGCTGTCCCAGAGTGCGGCTAAGGTGGAAGCGTGCAGTGCGCTGCATCAGCTCGAGTACAAGCAGCGGGGCAACGATCTTCGCCAAGTAGTATTGGTAGATTATATTCGTGACGAAGAACTTATATCTGGCTTAGATACCGGTGAGCTTAATCTAGGTGCCTGGCCCATATTCAGAGCCTTGACCACCGATTCTGACATTCCTGAAAAGATCGGCTTGCTGACCGGCCGGCTTAGTATTGTTCATTGTAGCTTGGTCGATAAGTTAGTTAGCTTAGACCAGAACCATCGTTTTAAAACAGAGCCAATGGCGAGCAACCATCAATATCTAAAAATTAGCGCTCCACTTAATTTGTTAACCAACGCCTTTACTGCGCTGCTGATGAGCGGGGAGTTAAAAACCCTGGTAGGCACACGTGCGCTCTTAGGTGAAGGTTGGGACGCCCCGGCGATAAACTCCTTAATCCTAGCCAGTTCGGTTGGCTCCTTTATGTTAACCAATCAAATGCGTGGCCGGGCCATTCGTATTGACAAGGCTAAACCCGACAAGGTTAGTTCTATCTGGCATTTGCTAGCGCTTGACAGCAAGTCTGATTATTCCGGTTGGAGTGATTTTTATGAGCTTAAAAAACGATTCAACACCTTTGTTGGTTTGTCTGAGCGGCATCAAACTATTGAAAGCGGATTCGATAGAATGCAGGCGGTTGCTTTTAATCGCTTAGGAATAATTACCGGCCTGTCTCCGGTAAGTGCTAGTAATCGGGAAATGGCCAGCCGCTTTAGGCGCATTAACGGTGTCGGTAAGCGCTGGCAAGAGGCTTTGAGCTTAGATGCGTCTGCACGGGTTATTCCATCGGTTAAGACCCCGGCAATTCCTAGTATCCGCCGCTACCACCTTAAAAATACACTGCAGCATTTGCTGATAGAAATTGGTGGCGCCATCAGTGTCACCACCGGCATGATATATCAGTCGCACCCAAAGCTAAACGCCACCCTGGTGGTATCGGTGGCTCTGGCGATTGTTGGGGTTATGCTTTACAAATTGCCCAAAACTATTGCCGCGGTCCGAATTTTATTAAAACATTTACCACTCGAGGGATCGATAAAACAAATAGGGTTGGCACTAAGAGAGGCGCTATGCGAGGCCGGTTTGATTGAGACATCGTTTCGACGATTGCAGGTAAATGTAAACAATAATGTCGACGGTACTTTTTACCTGGCTTTGTCAGGCAGCACCTTTTATGAATCTTCCCTGTTCGCGGATTGTCTGGCGGAGATTCTGGCCCCTATCGAAAACCCACGCTATTTAATCGTTCGAGCCGGGGTTGCCTTTGGCATGCAACGGGATGACTACCATGCAGTGCCAATTAAACTAGGGATAAAGAAAGACTTTGCCCAAATTTTTTACAAGGCTTGGTGCAAACATCTTGGACCAACCGAATTAATATACACCCGTACTGACTTGGGCCGGAAAAAATTGCTCAAAGCCCGAATGAAAGCCTTTTCTTCCACATTTAGCCGTGAGGTAAAACGACAGGATAGATGGCAGGCCAAACCCTAGGCTGGCGTCTATACCGTTTTCTGCGGCCAACGAGCTTGATGGGTGCCGGGTGGTACAGACGGTTGAATAAATTTTGCTGGGGTTTGCGAAAATTGTGCAGCATGGGGCATAGCTAGCAACTGGCCGTATTGGCTGCTAAATGGTTGCGTCAGCTGCGATAACGTTAGCGTATTTGCGATGCCATCAAACTTACAGCGGCCGATGGATCTTAGCCAGTTGGCGGTTTACCGCCGTGGTTGGCTAAGGAAGCGATTATTGCATTCAAATAATCGCCCTATGGCGCATTAGCGATCTAATATTGGGCGCACTAAAGCTCTATTAAGCAGCCGATTTCGATGCGGTCAGTAGCGGCAGATTAACGTTCAACGCGGGACTGGATCAGGCAGGATAGTGTGCATTTTAGCTTTACGTTTGCGTAATGTCTTTATCTTGTCGATATCCTTGATCGTTAGGTTTACCAAGGATTCCGCCATGGCCTTTATGTCGGCCCTGCTATTGAGGTGAGCTTTCGCTTCCTGTTGTATTTGTTTAAGTGCAAGCGCTGAATTGCCCAGTTGTACATCAGCAACACCGTTAAAACACAGATAATCGGTGTCCTTGCTGCCTGCGGCACAAAAACTATCGCTGCATTCAATGCAGCCAAAACCTCCTTCTGCAGGGTCACACAAATACGCAGCCTGGCCGGCTGATGAATACAAGCCCAGCACGGCCAAAATTACAGTTAGTGATTTCATAATGCCCCTTAAAAAATATCTAAATGTTGGATTCGAATTGTCACAATACCAGGCTAGAGTAAATCAAATATGGCATAGGCGTAACTGTCGTGAACGACAGGTAGCGATGATGGAAGGCGGATCATTCCAGAATGGAATTGCGACAATAAATATTATTCATTGTCTTTTATCTGATCCTTGCCACGAGCTCTGGTCTAAGGCGTTTTTATGGATAGTTGGATTTTATTCACGGTTATGGCAGCGATTATGCAATCCCTGCGGACTGCCGGGCAAAAATAGCTGGCAGCGGTGTTGAGCCCTGCCTGCACCAGCCTAGCTGGCTATTTGTTTGGTCTACCCTTTGTCATTATTTACCTCCTTCATTAGCAGAGTGTTTTGATTTTATTGCTGGCGATATAAATAATAGTTTAAAGCAGCGGCTAACACTTATTGTGCCTAGCCGCTGCTTAATCCAACTTTAGTGATCAGAAGTTTTAAATAAGCCTGCCAATTATATTGCCGTCATGCCGCCGTCAATCATCAATTCATGGCCGGTCATATAGCTATTATTTTGGTCGCACGCCCAAAGCATGGCCTGCGCCACCTCTTTCGGTTGGGCAATGCGTTTAAGTGCTGCTGACCTACCTACGTCCTTTAGGGCTTGCTCTCGATCTGGCCTGGTGACAAGGTCCTTCTCAAACATACTGGTTTGAGTGACATACGGGCAAACCGTGTTAACACGAATTTGTTGGCGACCGTATTCATGAGCGGCCGATTTGGTTAAACCAATGACCGCGTGTTTACTGGCCGCATAAGCCGACATATTAGGCGCGCCGACAACCCCGGCAACCGACGAAACATTAACAATAGCGCCGCCACCCGCTTCAATCATTTGCGGTATTTGGTACTTCATGCACAGGAATACTCCCCGGACATTAACTGCCATGGTAGCGTCAAATAATTCGGTATCGGTATCCGCTAATTTGGTTCGGCTAAGATCAACGCCGGCATTGTTTACCGCCACATTCAGTTGACCAAAGTGATTAATAGTAGCGTCAATCAATGATTTAACCTGTTGTTCATCTGTTACATCACAGCTTTTTCCGACGCAGTTAAAGCCCATTTTTTTCATTTTTTGAACGGTTTCATGCAAGGTGTCGGAATCTTTATCGCTCAGCATCAGGCTAGCACCAGCCTCTGCAAACTGTCTGGCTGTTTCAGCGCCAATACCTGCCGCTGCACCTGTTATTAAAACTACTTTGTTGCTGTAATCAAATTTCATGTTGAGCAGACCTTGTCGTATATATACAATTTAAGTTGGATAATATCGGAGCGATTACTCGCCTGTAGCTTCTATTTGTCTGCTGCAGGCAGTCGCTTTAACTTTGCGACGGTGCTGGCAGTAGCGCTAAGTTTGCCTTCAGCATTATAAACGCGGCCTTCCAGGAATACGGTTTTATAACCGTTTTTAATCATCCAGCCTTCAACCCGTAGCTTTCCTGCTCTAGTAGTTTCGAGGTAGCTGGTTTTAATTTCTAAGGAAGATAGACCGATAACACCCTCATTGCAGGCAAAAACAGCGTGGGACATAGCTACGTCGAGCATTGCGGTGACAAACCCGCCCTGGACAATATCACCGGAATGACAATAATCCGTGCCAATATTAAACTCGAAGCAGGTCCAGATTTTTTCTAGGTCGAGATCGACTAATTTGCCACCCATTAGCTTAATAAAAGTGGGGCCACCATCGTTGAGGGCTTGAATTAACTCTTGCTTGTTTATTGTCATTGTTTTCAACCGGTCAGTAGGCCTAATACGCATTATGATCGCAGTAGATAGAAAGCGGAAATTTACTAGGCATTATTAACAAGGCAACTAGCATAGAGAGCGATTAAAGAGAGTTCAATGGCCGAGATAGCTGGAAAACACCTTGAAAGTGACAAAGCCGCTACCACATTAAAAAAAAGGCGCTCTAGGCGCTAAGCACTGCCACGGGTAAGCTTGGCCATCATTGTGGCGACATTCTTTTTAGCCGTTTTATTGAGCTTTTGAATAGTTGTAAAAGAAATATCATCCAATTGATATTGCCGCTTAAGCGTATCCAGCAAGGTCAGCCAGACCTTGGCTGTCATCTCGGCGTCGTATAATGCCCGGTGAAACTGGCCGTCACTGTGGCTGCCGGTATATTCCACTAAGGTAGCAAGGCTGTAGGCCGGCGCGTCCAAGAAAACCCTGCGGCTGGCGAGCAATGAACAGCCAAAACTGCCGTTATAGCCGCGAGAAATTCTTGCCAGCTCGGCGTCCAAAAATTTGCGATCGAAGGCGGCGTTGTGGGCAACTAGATTGTAATCCCCTATGAAATCACAAAAATCAGCCATTACTTCGGCGCATGGGGCGGCGTTAGCGAGCATTGCATTGCTAATGCCGGTGTAGTTTTCTATAAAGCCGCTAATCTTTTGGCCTGGGTTCATTAGCGCCTGGAACCGATCTACTACTTGGCCTTGCTCTAACCGAACGGCCCCTATTTCAATCGCACGGTCGCCCATATTCGGCGACAGTCCGGTGGTTTCAAAATCGAGAATGATGACATTGCTGGCCATAGTGTGTATTACTCTTTGCTTAGTTCGAGCTCTTGCTGGATAAGAAATAGCCGAGTATCGAACTCCAGCTGATGATAATCAGGCAGCATTGACTGACAAAGCCGGTAAAAGGCTTTGTTGTGTTGTTTTTGTTTGAGGTGAGCTAATTCGTGCACGGCAATCATTGCTAAGAATTTTTTTGGGGCAACCTTAAATAGGCTGCTAATTCTTATCTCATTCTTACGTTTTAACTTGTCGCCATGGACACGAGATATGGTGCTGTGCAGCCCCAGGGCATTGTGAACAATATGTATTTTACTGTCGTATATCACCTTGCTTAGGGGCGCCGACTTTCTCATATATTGGTTTTTTAAAGCCAAAATATAATCACGTAAGGCGGTATCGTTACCAACCTGGTGTTGCTCAGGATAGCTTTGCTGAATAAATTCGGCCAGGCGCTGCTGCTGAACCAGGCGTTCAACCTGCGCAATAATATGGGGCGGATAAGTACCGATATATTTTCGGACTAACATTAAAGCCTTAGCTTAGTATGACTATCGAGTAATTAGCTGGGTTTTGAGAAGCTGCGACGCCGCAGTTGCATCAAGGCAACTGCGGCGTCCATTCTAGCCGTGCGGCATCTAGCCGTAAAAAACGTCGGTAAGCTCACTAAGTTCTACTGACTCAGTAATGGCTTGGGCTTCTAGGCCCGCTTTAACGGCGGTAATGTCGTCTTGTGTAGCTGAGCCATAACGATCCCCAGAGGAGACGATGCCGTTGAACGCACCAATGCAATCACCTAGGTTTACAAATAAGTTTCTCTCGCCGATTAGTTCAACTAGGGCATCAAAAAACTGGTCATACTCCTCCTGGCTGGCCTCTTTTACCTGGCAGGAAAATTCAAAGCCAAGGATGGCGAACTCATCCAAATACAGCTTTTTACGTTGGCGGCGATTTCTTTTTGGGGCTTGGCTCATATTCTATCTCGACTCAAAGTCTGAATGGCTTGGCTTTTGACCAATTGATATACTAAGCATCGATTATAGGGTGAGCAATCGGCGCTAGACATTTGGCGCATAATATCAGTTTTGCTATAAGCCAGGTAGTGATACTGACCTTTGCTAGACAATGTCCTACAATTCAATTTTTAGCAGAGTCGTACTAGGTACCCTAGAATCATGTCCCCTATTTTTAAAAACGTCGTGAAAGAGATTCTTAAAGATATAGTGCAGAAACTACAGCAACAGCTTATAACGGCACAAAATGCAAGCCAAGATGCCCATAATAACGCAACTCATAGCGAGACTGTCGCCGAAAACAAATATGACACCCTGGCTCTAGAGGCAGCTTATTTAGCCCACGGCCAGTCAATAAGGATTAAAGAGCTGTACGCAGCTATTGCCGAATACCAAAATTTACCGTTACCACAGCACAGAAACTGTGTGCAAATGGGAAATTTAGTAGAGATTGCGCGTGCTAACGGCAAACAGCAAAGAGTATTTATTGGGCCATGCCATGGTGGTTTAAAGTTGGGTGATAGCCGCGGTGATATCCTATTGATCACGCTAGCCACGCCATTGGCGCAGGCAATTATTGGTAAGCAACGTGGTGATGAGGTAGAGCTTCTGGTCGCTGCTAAGAGCCAACAACTCATTATCTCGGAGATCTATTAATTTAGGCGGATGAGAGTATAAGCCACCGGGCAGGCGACCCAGCTATTGGTTTTCACCTCTTTCTAGGTCGGGGCCTATTAATAGCGTGGCCACACCCAAATTATGAGATTTAAGGCTAGCAACCCGTGTGCCGGGCTTCCGCCCGCCCCGAACCTTGGACACATTAACTCCCAGGCCAAGTACTCTTTTTTGCAGCTTATCGATATCAGCAGCCTGTAAGGCTAGGCCCCAGTATTCATTGGCCTGGGGCCTTAGTTTTTCTTCATTAAACGCTATGACTTCCAAAACGGTGTGGCCAATCCGATAAAACAGCTGTCTAGCGCCCCACTCCGGAATATTTTGATCTAAGCGTAAATTTAGCCCTAACTTGTTGAAGTTAATCTTGAGTGTATTGGCATCAGCTGTATTAACAACCACGTGGTCTAGGCCGACAATCGTATCCTGTGTGTTTGCACCTGGCTTCAAGATCGAATCCTGTGTCGCTAGCTTGTCCTTAGCTTCGAATACATAAGCGCGCAGATATGAACAAGAATCATCCGTTATTTTCGCTAATCTACCTTGGATTTTGCTGTAACCGGTTTGGGCAAGGGTATCCAGCTCGGTTTCTGGGCCAAATTGGATACCCTGGCCAGCCAAGTCTAGCCTGGTTTGAGTTAGGTCGTCGCTGCCAAACAACAATGCAAATATACCTTCACCACGATTATCGAGAAAACTCACCAGCTCCTTGCCTTCATCTGCTGCATCACTATTGCCAGCAGGGCTGCATAGACAGATACGACAATTACTCAACTGGAACGCAGTAAGCTCGCAATCAAAAAGTGGCCAATATCCCAACCAAGATGGCTGGCGACCTAATAGCTGTTGGTATTGATCCGTCGCAGCCTTGGGGTCATTAACGCCAATTAATATTTGGTCTATACTTTCAATCATAGTCAGCCTTATATGGATGTTGATCTTTAGTGCCGTAAAGCTGTGGCATTATAAGGCTAGGTCATTCCTGCTTATAGGGGGTAGATACCCATATTTAGGGCGCTATTGGCTACAATTAAAACCTCTAGATAAGCCTGCTTGGACGAATTAATGATAACCACCAGCCAAACCGGCCTTATAGCCAGTGAAAACGCCTTGTTACTGATGCTTGCGGCCTGCTGCTTAACAACAGCTTTTGTTTTTCGCGCCGGCATGGGACAAACGTTGAACGGTGCTGGACGCCGGTGCTCCTTAGCTGCTTTTCTAGCGGCTCTATGTTGCGCGGCAATGATTTTTATTGAAGCAAACCAGGCCACTCGAACCGTAGCTGCGATAATGTCTCTAGTGTCTTTGTCCGGGTTACTGGGCTCTGGATTTATCCTGTGGCATGGGGTTAGGGCCTTCCTTAATCGAAATCTCCCTGATTGGCTACTGTTAGCGAGTATTTGGTTAGGCTGTACTTTTATAATATCACTTAACCAGGTGATAGAACTTGGCCCTCAATGGTCTTTGCAAGCCGCAGCTGCAGCGGGCTTACTGGTGGTTCTGTTCAATCTACGTGAACTATTTCATGCTAGCACCCAGCGTTCATATAAATTCATTTTGATAGGTTCCAGCCTGTTTTTTGGTGCTGCGCTTTATCGTACCGCGGCCCCGAGCGTAGGCAGCGGCCAGCCCCTGAACAATATAGAGTTGTATTTGATGGCTGTTATTTTGCTGATTGGCGCAATGGCTATGGTCGTTATCAATACACTGCAGCAACAGTTGCTGCACTTAAGTAGCCGCGACCAACTGACCAATGCTCTCAATCGGAAAGCATTTTATGAACGCGCGAAAATTATTCACTCCATTGCCCAGCGGGATAAAAAACCAGCGGCTGTGGTTATAGTTGATATCGACTATTTTCGGGATATCAATGAGGAGTATGGACAAAAACTTGGCGATAGGCTGCTGAAGCATCTACTTTCTGTCATATCCAGTACCTTCCGTGAACAAGATTTATTTGCCCGTTTTGGCGGCGAAGAATTTATAGCCCTACTGCCCGACACTAATGTCCAGCAAGCCAGGGTAGCAATGTCTCGCTTGCAATTAAACCTTTCCAGTAGGCCGCTGACTATTGCACAACAGGAGTTGATCTATACGGTCAGTATTGGTGTCTGTATCGGTTTCTGTAGCGATCAAGGTTTGGAAGAGATGGTAGTGTCAGCAGAAGAAGCCATGCAGGAAGCCAAAAACGGCGGTCGCGATCGGGTTATTATTCACCAACAAAATTCAGGTTTAAGCCTGGTTAAAACAGAAGAAGATGCTAAACGGTCATAATTATCATTTATCGAGTAACAGCTGGTCAGAACCCTAAGTAAACGCTACCTTTTCTCCCTCTTTTGTATTAATAAAAAACGAACAAATCTGTTTTTTATTTGATACTGGGATTTTAACGGGCAAAGCGTATGATAAGACAACCTCCGTCGCTTAGCCTCTCAAATACATGGCCACTACAATAATAAATTTGGGCTCTATTTCCTCGAGTTATACCCAGGCATGGCAAGCTAGCTGCGACCACTTATCCGAATATTTCACCCAAGCCACAGTATTACTACTCAACCTGCAAAAAAACCACTTGCACACTTTATGCAGCAATTCCGATGTCAGCACCGGGGACCAACACTGGCCGTTAGAGGAATTCCCTCGCCTGGCAAAATCGCTATCCACTCAAGAATTAAGTATTCATAGCATTTCGGACCCACCTCTCGACACCCCGTTAGGTGAATACCAGTACTTTATTTCATGGCCGATTATAGACCCTAATGGTAACAGCTTTGGTTTATTGTGCTTGCTTGACAACAAAAAGATACCACTTGGGAGCAACGGCTTTAATTTTTTATATCAAAACAAACAGTTGATTGAGCGCGACCTGCGCATCATTCATTTAGATCTTCATTTACAACATATGCATCAAGGGCAACAGCTCATGCTGCGGAAACTAAATCGCTATAGCGCTGACGTGCAACAACTCAAGAATGACAAGGATGTTTTTTTAAATACTATTTGTCATGAAATAAGGACCGCCGTGAATGGGATATTGGGACCGGTGCAGTTAATGCAAGGCAGCGATAGCATGCAGTCAGTGACAGCGCACCTCGATACCATCACCCAGTCAGGCAACGATATAGTTCAACTACTGGAAAATCACACCAATTACAACAAAGACAGTGCAAACCGCAATAGTAACAATCTAAAACTAGAGGTGTTTGATCTGAAGCGTTTAGTTGAAAGCGCTACCAACAAATACAAACCAGCCTGTGAGCGTAAGCAGATACAACTAAATGTGCTGCACTCACAAGTTAAGCAGCAGAAGTTCGTTGGCGACCCCATAAAAATTTTTAATATTCTCTCCAGCTTTATCGAAAACTCCATCGTGCATACTCAGCTAGGAGTGATTAGCGTAAAAATAACGATCAACAGATCCTCTAAGGCCGACAATAAATATCATGCTGTTTTATCAGTTAGCGATACCGGCAAGGGAGTTTCTGACAAACAAAAAAAATTATTGTTAGGCAGTAAGTCCGCGCTTAAAAATAAGTCGGTGAAGTTATGGCAATGCCGCCAATACATTGATTCAATGGCCGGGAAAATGGGCATAGATAGCTTAGAAAACATAGGCTCTGTGTTCTGGGCTTCGGTACCGCTTACTTTGCCGCTGGGCAATAATACGGCGGCCAGTAAGGAACTTGATAGTGAAAAACTACCATCGATAAAGATATTGGTCGCCGAGGACAATCCAATTAATACCATGGTGGTCAAAGGTATGCTCGAACGGCTGGGGCAAAAACCGATTTTTGTTAGCGATGGCAAGCAGGCCCTGGATGCATTTGTAGAGCGCAGCCAGCGGGATACTTTTGAGTTAATTATAATGGATTGTGAAATGCCCGTCATGGATGGTTATAAGGCGGCCAGCGAAATCCGAAAATATGAGCAACTTAAGCACCTGGCAAAAACACCTATTATTGCCCTATCCGCCCATGCTATGGACGATTGTGTAGAGCGCTGTTATCAGGCCGGAATGAATAATCACCTAGCAAAACCAGTACGTATTGAGGCCTTGCGTGACATGCTTTTGAGCTATACCAGGGAAAGCCACTGGCTAGACGACATTAGTGAGGCAAAAAAACATAACTGAGATAACTGGGGGGCTTGAGCTGACTCGGTGCCCCGCCAGATTTTCAATGGGCCTGCTAACTATTATTTTGCGGTTCACGCATGGTGACAAACTCTTCTGCTGCGGTTGGGTGAATACCGATGGTGGAATCAAAATCGGTTTTTGTGGCCCCGGCTTTTAATGCGACGGCCAAGCCCTGAATGATTTCGCCGGCTTCGGAACCAACCATATGGCAGCCCAGCACTTTATCAGTGTCTTTATCAACGATAATTTTCATTAGGGTGCGCTCTGGCAGCTCACTTAAGGTGTGCTTCATATGACGAAAACTTGATTTGTAGACGTCGACATTGGCATAGGTTTCTTTTGCCTGTTCTTCACTGAGGCCGACGGTGGCTATGTTAGGTTGGCTAAATACAGCCGTGGCAATATTGCTGTAATCAACACTGTGATCACCTTCGCCAAATAGATTTCTCGCTAAGGTCATGCCTTCCGCCAACGCTACAGGCGTCAATTCTATACCACCGATAACATCACCTAAAGCATAAACAGAAGGCTCAGCTGTCTGATAGTTATCGGCGACGATAATACTGCCATTATCACGCAGTTTAACCTGGGTATTCTCTAAACCTAAACCTTCGGTTTTGGCGCGCCGGCCAGTGGCGTACATAACACAATCAACTTCTATACTGTTGCCTTGACTGGTAGTTACCTTAAGGCTGCCATCAGGATTTTTTGCAATAGTTTCGATATTTGTATCGAACTGCAGGTCGATACCTTTTTGCTGCATTTCATTGGCGACAAATTCGCGCACATCGTTATCGAACCCCCGTAAAAATAAAGGGCCACGATAAAATTGATGTGTTTCGGCACCCAGGCCATTAAATATCCCCGCGAATTCAACGGCTATATAACCACCTCCGACAACGATAACGCGCTTGGGGAATTGGTCTAGAAAAAAAGCTTCATTGGAGCTAATAACATGCTCGCTGCCAGGGAATTGCGGGATATAAGGCCAGCCACCAACCGCGATCAAAATCTTATCAGTGCTGTAACTGGTGCCGTCAACTTCGACTTCATGCGGTCCCTTGATAACGCCGCGGCCCTGAATGATTTCGACGCCGGCGCTGCCAAGAATATTACCGTAAACACCGTTTAAGCGTTCTATTTCTGCCGATTTCCGGTCTCTTAGGGTGGGCCAATCAAAACTACTTGGTCCTACGTTCCAACCAAACCCTGCAGCGGCTTCGAACTCTTCAGAAAAGTGCGAGCCGTAAACAAAAAGTTTTTTGGGTACGCAGCCAACATTGACACAGGTGCCGCCAAGTTCTCGGTCTTCTGCTACCGCCACCCGAGCACCTAAACCTGATGCTATTCGACTAGCACGAACACCACCGGAACCGGCGCCGATAACAAAAAAGTCATAATCATATTGGGAGTTTGCTGCTGTCACGGCGGACCTCGAAGGCTGAAATAATGAATTGCAGCAACGATACACCAGCTTTTACCATAAAGGAATTATCTAACAACAATTCATCTGATAGTATTTTACTATTAAAAATTGGAGGAACGCTCAACTTCTGCGAAGTTATGCGTCTATATCGATATGAATCTCACCATCGTCCAAGCGTCGACCTTTCGTTCGTGTATCGACGGAAGTGGATTGTTGTTTTTTACGCCGTTCAGAGGCTTGCCGGCGGTCTACCGCCTTATATTCTTCGACCGGCTGGCCCTTAGTCACCTCAGTCTGGCCAGGGAGGTTCTTCTTTAGCGTTTTTCGACTGGGAGTGGTACGAAATACGTTAGGTATATTGAGCATAGGCCAGCCTCCTTGTCGCCGTTTTAGCCAATAATCACCATTGATCATAGTAGCTGTTTAATATTTCGGCAATAGCGGCGAAATATTAAACAATTTCTCACTATTTTTGAAACCAGCTTAAGCTAGGATAGAGGCTAACAACACCACCGATAATCAACAGCGTCGGAGCTCGTACTACTTCTGTCATGACCAGCCCTGGCAATGTCTGTAAATCGCCCTTAATAACCCGTTGCTGGGTAGTGGTACCTTTTTCGATGATAGCCGCGGGAGTTGAGCCATCTCTGCCCGCTTTAATCAGTGATTGACAGATCATCGGCAGCCCCACCAAGCCCATATAAAACACTAAAGTTTGGTCGCCGGAGGCCAATTCAGGCCAACGCAAATTGGTTTTGTCGCTTTTTAAATGCCCAGTAATAAAACGCACCGATTGAGCGTGATCGCGGTGGGTGAGAGGTATTCCTGCGTAACTGGCGCAACCTGATGCGGCGGTAATACCCGGCACTACCTGAAAACTCACTCCTTGCTCGGCCAAAGTTTCTAGCTCTTCGCCACCACGGCCAAATATAAAGGGATCGCCGCCTTTGAGGCGTAATACCCGCTTGCCTTCTTTCGCTAGTCTCGCCAGTTGTAGATTAATATCTTCCTGCGGCACCGAGTGCTCGGCTCGCTGCTTGCCAACATAGATACGATCGGCATCGCGCCGTACCAGCTCCATAATACCGTCGGAAACCAGGCGGTCATACAGCACCACATCGGCCTGCTGCATTAGACGCAGTGCCTTAAGCGTCAGTAACTCGGGGTCTCCGGGGCCTGCCCCAACCAAATAGACTTCGCCCTGCACATCGGCTTCGACGCCCTGGTCGATAGTTTGCTGAATAAGCTTGTGGGCGTCTTTGTCGCGACCGGCCAACTGTAACTCTTTAGCGGGCCCATCAACTATTTGCTGCCACAAACGTAAGCGCTGTTTGCTGTCCGATATCTTGGCGGCCATGGATTTTCTGAACCCAGACAGTAACGTGGCAAATTTTCCAAGATTGGGCGGTAATAATTTTTCAATCTGCTGGCGAATACTACGAGCCAAAACCGGTGCTGCTGACGAGCTCGATATAGCAACCAATATTGGAGTTCGATCAATGATCGCCGGAGTGATAACGGTGCATAGCTCCGGTTGATCAACAACATTTACCGGTATTCTCTTTTCACCACAGAGACGCGCAATTTCGGCGTTGAGGCTTTTATTGGCGGTGCAGGCAAATACCAGCTCCACTGCATTGAGGTCCTGGGCCTGAAACTCGCGCGCGCTGTGTTGTAAGCGAGCGTATTGATTTTGCAGCTCTTCGGTTTCACGATGTAATTTCGGCGATACCAGGTGCAGTCTGACCTGGGTCTTCAAAAGCAATCTAATTTTTCGAGCGGCTACCGCACCGCCGCCGACAACGAGACATTGCTTACCATCAAGCTTATGAAATAACGGAAAATACTCCATACTGCTTAAGCGCTTATAGACTCTAAGCCGCCGCAGTACGGCCGCAGTGCTGCGGGTACCATGACCGAGCCGTCGGCTTGCTGGTAGTTCTCTAAAATTGCCACCAGTGTGCGACCAATCGCAAGTCCAGAGCCATTTAAGGTATGCAGTAGTTCCGGCTTGCCGTCGGCATTTCGAAAGCGCGCTTTCATACGGCGGGCCTGGAAGTCATTGAATAAGCTGCAGGAGGAAATTTCACGGTATTTTTCCTGCGAAGGTACCCAGACTTCTAGATCATAGGTTTTTGCTGCTGAAAAACCAATGTCTCCGCCGCATAAAATTACCTTGCGATAAGGCAGCTCTAGTTTTTGCAGTATAGCTTCAGCGTGGCCGGTAAGGTCTTCCAAAGCCTGCAGCGATTGCTCTGGGCGGGTAAATTGTACTAGCTCAACTTTTTCAAATTGGTGTTGCCGAATCATGCCTCGGGTATCACGCCCGTGACTGCCTGCTTCGCTGCGAAAACACGGTGTATGGCAGGTAAACCGTATTGGCAACTCAGTTTTGCCGTCAACAATCTCACCCCGTAACATATTGGTAACCGGGACTTCCGCAGTAGGAATGAGATACAGCTCACGCTCGTCATTGAGTTTAAATAAATCTTCTTCAAATTTGGGTAGCTGGCCGGTGCCATACAAAGAGTCTTTATTAACGATAAATGGCACATGAATTTCTTCATAGCCGTGCTCGTTGATATGGGTGTCCAACATAAACTGAATTAGGGCGCGGTGTAATCTCGCCACCCCTTTCCGCATAACGGCAAAACGCGAACCGGTAATTTTGCTGGCTGATTCAAAGTCTAGGCCGCCTAGTTCGGCGCCAAGATCAACATGATCCTTTACTTCGAAATCAAATTGACGTGGTTGACCCCAAGTTGAAACTTCAACATTGTCGTCTTCACTGCTGCCGTCGGGGACTTCGGCCGCGGGAATGTTAGGAATACCCGCTAACAGCTCTTCCAACTGATCTTGGACACCGTGCAGTTCCTGTTCGGCGTCATTGAGCTGGCCTTTAAGACTCTCTACTTGTTTGAGTAATGGCGCGATGTCCTCGCCCTGGGCCTTGGCCTTGCCAATGTTTTTTGATTTGCTATTGCGCTCTTGTTGTAGCGCTTCAGCCTTAACCTGAATGGTTTTACGGGCTTCCTCCAAAAGCTTTAGCTTTTCTACTGGCAAATCAAAGCCGCGCTTTTTTAAAGCTGTTGCGACTTGCTCGGGGTGGGTACGCACAAATTTAGGATCTAACATGGTTAATTCTTTTTTTAAAAAATTTTCATTGCCAGCTGTGCGCCGATAAAAACACACAGCAGACTGCCAATTACATTGATTAAAACATAGCTTATAGCCAGGCTATGTTGATTGCTTTGCCAAAGGCTAAGGGCCTCTAGAGCAAAGGTCGAGAAGGTGGTAAAAGCACCGAGAAAACCGGCCATTATCAGATTTCGCCACTCCAGGCTTAAACCCGATTTTTCGACAATAAATACATAGGCGATGCCGATTAAGGCCGAACCCAATAAATTCACACTTATGGTCGCCAGTGGTAATCGCCCCGCCACGTTGGTAAACAGCTGGCTAGCAATAAAATATCGACAAACTGCGCCGCAGCTACCGCCAAGGGCAACCGCCAGCCATTGATTGCTTAATATATTTTGCATACGATCAATTTACTTCTGGTTTCTAGCCGCTTGGTCTAGCGTGCGTAAATGAGCGAGTTTTTCCGAAATTTTAATCTCTAGGCCTCGATTAACTGGCTGGTAATACTGGCGCTCCGGCATATCCTCAGGAAAATAGCGCTCGCCAGCGGCATAAGCCTGCTCCTCACTATGGGCATAACGATACTCAGCTCCATAGTTCATTTGCTTCATTAGCTGGGTTGGAGCATTACGCAGATGCATGGGTACATCATAGCTGGGGAGTTGCTTTACATCAGCCTTGACGGCCTTAAACGCATTATACACGGCATTGGATTTAGGTGCTGCCGCTAAATACACAATCGCTTGGGCTATAGCGAGCTCACCCTCTGGGCTGCCTAGGCGCTCCTGGGTTTCCCATGCATCTAGGCAAATACGCAGCCCTCTCGGGTCGGCGTTGCCAACTTCTTCCGAGGCCATTCGGACTACTCGCCGAGCAATGTATAACGGGTCGCAACCACCGTCCAGCATACGAGCAAACCAATACAAGGCGCCGTCGGCGGAAGAGCCGCGTACGGATTTATGCAAAGCGGATATTTGATCGTAAAAATAATCACCGCCCTTATCAAAGCGGCGCACATCCGTGGATAACACCTTTTCAATGACTTGCTGATCAATTATTCGATAGCCGTCTTGCTCGAAGGCCAAGTCGGAGGCGATCTCCAACAAGTTGAGGCTGCGACGGGCATCGCCATCGGCTGATTGGGCCAATAACTCAATAACGCCGTCAGCCAGCTTGAGCTTGCCGCTGCCTAGACCATTCTTGGCATCGCTCATAGCGCGCTGAATGACAGCGACAATATCCTGCTGCTGCAGGGTTTTTAAAATATAAACCCTGGCTCGAGATAGTAAGGCATTATTCAGCTCAAAAGATGGGTTTTCAGTGGTGGCGCCGATAAAAATAATGGTGCCGTCTTCGACATAAGGTAAAAAAGCGTCTTGTTGGGCTTTGTTAAAACGATGTACTTCATCAACAAATAGAATAGTCTTGTGACCGTAACTAGCTCGATCTTGTTGTGCTTGGGCGATAGCAGCGCGAATATCTTTTACCCCAGCAAGCACCGCAGATAAGCTTTGAAATTTGGCTTCGCTTAAATATGCCAGCATTTTTGCCAAGCTGGTTTTCCCTACTCCTGGCGGCCCCCACAACACCATGGAATGCAGGGTTTGGCGGTCTATAGCTTCGCGAATAGGCTTACCCTTAGCCAGTAGGTGCTGTTGGCCGATGTAGCTATCCAGGCACTTCGGTCGCATACGCGCAGCCAGGGGGCGATACACCTCGGCTTCACCAAATAAATCATCTTTCATCAATAATGTCGGTTCCGGCAGGCGGTTTAAATTGAAACAACTTGGCGTTAAAATGCGGGTTCAATATACTTTTATGAAATTCAATTTCGGTTTTTTGGCCAAGCCCGTCGAGCAAGCTAATTTTAGCTAACACGGGACCAATAAATCGCAATACAAACCATTGAAGATTACTAGCTGCACTGGACTTTAAGCTTAGCTTGAAAGAATCAGGGCTTAACCGGAGCACAGTGTATTGCTGGTCAATATCATCCAGGTCACCTGTAAGTAAATTCATGGGGGTTTGTTTTTCCCGTGCCGCCACCGCTCGAATTGTCAGCTGCTCTAAATCTTCATCATAAAGCTGCAAGCTATCTTTATTGCCAATCAGCAGCTGGCTGAAGGGGCTAAGTGTATCCCAGCGGTAGCGGCCGTTTCGATCAAAAGCATAAGTGCCCTCGCTCTCCTGCAATAACTCCCCCTCCTCAGAATGTAGTGTCTGAGAAAATTCGCCTTGTAAGCGCTCTATTTTTTGTAGCCGGGCGAGTAAGTCTTCGCTAGGGCTAAGGGCAAATGTGTGTGCGGTAAAGACACTAAAAAATAATAAAGCAGCAATTGTTCTTAAGTTCATGTGATCCGATTCCAGCATTATGTGACCAATTCTTGAGTCCTACCTTAGCCCGGCGCCATAAACCCAAGCTGAACCCGCAGGAGCACTCGATCGCTAGGCCAACAACTTAGTGTTTAGGTGGCGCTGGCGCCAATACCTCGCGACTACCGTTGTGTCCGGCGCTGGTAATTACACCGACAGCCTCCATTGTTTCGATCAGGCGTGCCGCTCGGTTGTAGCCAATGCGTAATTTTCGCTGAACCGAAGAAATTGAAGCTTTGCGCGTTTCGGTAACAAAAGCGACGGCCTCATCGTATAGTGGGTCGCTTTCATCATCGGTTTCGCCCCCTTCGGTGGCAATACCGGGTACTGGGATTTCATTGACACTTTCATCCACTACTGAGTCTATATAAGCCGGTTCGCCGCGTTTTTTCCAGTCGGCGACAATAGCGTGTACTTCGTGGTCATCGACAAAGGCGCCGTGGACTCGAGTCGGCACACTGGTTCCTGCAGGTAGGTACAACATATCGCCATGCCCGAGTAACTGCTCTGCCCCGCCCTGATCAAGAATTGTGCGGGAGTCAATTTTTGAGGAAACTTGGAAGGCCATACGCGAAGGCACATTAGCCTTAATTAGGCCAGTAATAACATCGACCGAGGGGCGCTGGGTCGCCAAGATTAAATGAATGCCGGCGGCACGGGCTTTTTGCGCAATTCGAGCAATAAGCTGTTCCACTTTTTTACCTACAATCATCATCATGTCGGCGAATTCATCAATAACAATAACAACAGCGGGAAGAGGCTCCAGGTCCGGCGCAGTCGCAATTTCGGCACCGGGTTGATAATGCTCTTCAGGCACGAATAATGGGTCAGGCATAGGGTTGCCCGATTTTATTGCGTCTTCTACTTTTCGGTTAAACCCTGCTAGATTTCTAACCCCAACCGCAGCCATCAATTTATAGCGGCGCTCCATCTCACCGACGCTCCAGCGCAAGCCATTGGAGGCGTCATTCATATCGGTGATGACTGGCGTGAGTAGATGTGGAATACCCTCGTATACGGAAAGTTCGAGCATCTTTGGGTCTACCAAAATAAGCCGAACTTCTTTTGGAGTCGATTTATACAATAAGCTTAGCAGCATAACGTTAACGCCCACCGACTTGCCCGAGCCAGTGGTACCTGCAACCAATAGATGGGGCATTTTGGCTAAATCGGCGATGACAGCTTGACCGGATATATCGTGACCCAGAGCAATGGTGAGCGGCGATTTGGCTCGATCAAAGGCCTCAGACTCCAGCACCTCGCGCAGCCGTACCATTTCCCGATATTCGTTGGGAATTTCTATCCCCATTACTGACCTGCCAGGTATCACTTCTACTACGCGCACACTGATGACGGCCAAGGAGCGAGCCAGGTCTTTTGCCAAACCGGTAATGCGGCTCGCTTTAACACCGGGCGCCGGTTGAATTTCAAACCGCGTAACAACGGGGCCCGGCAGTACCGACACTACTTCAGCGACTATACCAAAATCTTTTAATTTTAACTCAAGCAGACGCGACATGGCTTCGAGGTTCTCTTTAGAAAAACCTTTGCCAGTATTTTCGTCAGCGGGATCGAGTAAATTAATGGGTGGCAGCTCGCCCACCACCGGCGCGTCAAACAACGGCACCTGCCTCTCTTTTTCTACTCGAGGACTGGGTTTGGCCTTTTTAATAGGCTCAGCAATCTTAACCGGCGTGCGTCTGGCCACCACTTCTTGGTGCTGTTGAGCTGCCTGTTTACGCTGCTCAACGACCAGTTCAACCTTACGTTGCTCCAGTCGTAATTCACGCCGTTTAACCAAATAAGCTTGGCTGGCGGTGATAAAATTCAGGGTGAACTGGCCAATTTTGTCCATCAAGCTGAGCCAGGAAATGTCAGCAAAAATAGTTAAACCGAATAGAAACACTGTGATCAATAACAATGTCGCGCCTACAAAACCCAAAGAAGTGTTGGCGGCATTGGCAACCGCCGCACCCAAAATCCCACCATTTGAGAAGGGTAAGCTGGAAACCTCAGAGCCAAAATTGAGGGAGGCCAGGCCAGCCCCTCCGATCATAACCAGACTCAAACCAACGGATCTAAGTGCTAGCAGGACCCAGTCAAAGTCTCGGTGCTGCTTATCCCATAAAAGCAGCCAGATTCGATACACCAGCAGGGAGGGGAATACAAATGCAATATAACCAAATAACGACAAAAACACATCGGCAAGCCAAGCACCCGTTGGTCCGCCAGTATTGGCCACCACATCGCCTAAGCCGGTACGTGACCAGCCTGGATCAGCCGGGCTATAGGACAATAAGGACATTAAAATAAAGGCGCATAACGCCACCAAGCCAAGTAAGGTGCCTTCACGCAAAATACGTACCGCGAAGCCGCCACTGGCGTCATTAACCGCAGCTGCAGCCGGCTTTGGGCGGCGGGCAGCCACAGGTTTCAATTGGGTCATTTTTTCCGATGGTTCTGACAAAATACTATTTCCGGGTGATTTACTGCAACCTAGCTGCTCGATACTGTTTCTTTGCGCAAGAAAAAATCAATGGCAGCCAATATCTTATAATAAAGCCATTGTATATATGAACAGTGTTATTGGCCAGCCTGCCTTGCGTTCCCTGCCAAGCCTGCAACGATCGGCCTAAGTGTTCAATTATAGGGTTTTTCTATACATCAAATATAGTAATTCTATTGGCGCTACGGCCATATTCCCCTATGATTGCCGCCTTTATTATTAATGCGTTCAGCGCTACACAACGGATTCTGCCATGAGTGAAGTACAGCACCACCCCCTAATCATACTGGGTTCCGGCCCAGCCGGTTACACTGCCGCCATTTATGCAGCACGCGCAAACCTCAAGCCGGTGATTATTACGGGTATGCAGCAAGGCGGCCAGCTCACCACGACGACGGAAGTTGAGAACTGGCCTGCTGGCCATGCCGAACTCCAAGGCCCAGAGCTGATGCAGAATATGTTAGAGCACGCCGAGCGCTTCGACACCGAGGTGGTGTTTGACCACATCCACGAAGCCAATCTCAAGCAGCGGCCCTTTACCCTCAAAGGCAGCAATACCTATACCTGCGACGCTCTGATTATTGCCACCGGCGCTTCGGCCCAATACCTAGGACTGGATTCGGAAGAAGCCTTTATGGGGCGTGGCGTTAGCGCTTGCGCTACCTGCGACGGTTTTTTCTACCGCGATCAAAAAGTTGCGGTTGTTGGTGGCGGTAATACCGCAGTAGAAGAGGCTTTGTATTTATCTAATATCGCCAGCGAAGTTTTCCTGGTTCACCGCCGCGACAGCTTGCGTTCAGAAAAAGTTTTGCAAGACCGCCTGATGGAAAAAGCCAAAAATGGCAACATCACCTTGGTTTGGAATCACACTCTGGAAGAAGTTTTGGGAGATGATGCCGGCGTAACAGGCTTACGTCTTAAAAGCACCGAAACCGCGCAAGAGAGCCAGGTCGACGTGCAAGGCGTATTTATAGCGATTGGCCACAAGCCCAATACCGACATTTTCGCCGAGCAGCTTGATATGGCAGGTGGATATATCAAAATTAACAGCGGTACTGAAGGCAATGCTACCCAGACCAGCGTTGCCGGTGTTTTTGCCGCCGGTGACGTTGCTGATCACGTCTACCGCCAAGCAATTACCTCGGCTGGCGCTGGCTGCATGGCCGCACTGGACGCAGAACGCTTCCTCGATAGTCAGTAGATTCAGCATGATTGACCTGCCATGGCTGGAACCTGGGGCGTCTCAATTTCCACCCACCCAGCAAGCTCTGGATGAGCCTAATGGTCTGCTTGCTTGTGGCGGTAGCTTGAACGTAGATACCCTACTCAACGCCTACCGCCAGGGCATCTTTCCTTGGTTTGACGAAGACCAACCAATACTGTGGTGGAGCCCTTCTCCTCGCGCCATCGTCATTCCAGGGCAAGAGCATATATCTAAGAGTTTGGCCAAGTTTATTCGTAATACTGAGCTGCAAGTAAGCTACGACAAGGCCTTCACTCAGGTGATGGAAGCATGCGCGGCTCCGCGCAGCTATAGCGACGAAACCTGGATCTGCGCAGAGATGATCGGCGCTTACCAGCAACTACACCAACAGGGTTTTGCCCACAGCGTAGAGTGCTGGCTTGATGGCAAGCTTGTTGCCGGCCTTTATGGGATAGCTATCGGTTCGATATTTTTTGGTGAATCAATGTTCACCCAGGTTAGCAATGGCTCCAAGCTGGCATTCTCCCATCTTTGCACCCGCCTCAAGGCTGCAGAATTCGGCCTAATTGACTGCCAGGTTCGCAACAAGCATCTCGATAGTCTTGGAGCCTTACAGTGGCCACGAGACAAATTTGAATCTGAATTGAGACGACTGATTGAAAAACCGTCAAAATTCTGTCCGTTCGTCTAATAAGGCCGGTTGACTGCCGGGATGTGACGAATAACGCACATGTTGCTTGGGCTGGACTGAAAATATCGGTTAACATAACGGCAAGCCAATGATGTTGAAAACCTATGTCTGAGATCCGATTATTTGCTACGCCACCACACAAGTGTAGCTACATCAAAGATAAAACTGCTACCACCGTATTTGTTGACCCGGAAGTAGATCTCGACCTCGATTCTTACCAACGTCTGTCAGCCTTCGGTTTTCGCCGTAGCGGCGCTCACTTTTACCGTCCCAACTGTGAAGACTGCTCAGCTTGCCAAAGTGTGCGCATACCCGTGGCGGAATTTATCCCCAGTCGCAGTCAGAAGCGCTGCTTAAAGCGAAATAAAGATCTACGTGTTCGGCATCTTAATGAGTTGACGGTTTTCCGCCATTACGAGTTATATAGGAACTACATTAACGACCGCCATGCCGATGGTGATATGTATCCACCAAGTCGCGAACAGTTTGTCAATTTCCTAGCCAGGGGTCATAACACCACCCGGTTTTATGAGTTCAGCGATCAAGATGATAATGTATTGGCGGTGGCCGTAACGGACGAATTAAATGACCATTTATCTGCCGTATATACATTCTATGACACCGAGTCCGATGAGCGTAGCTTAGGCGTTAACGCCATTTTGTACCAAATACGTTACGCGCAATCACTGGGTGTGGACTACCTCTACTTAGGTTACTTGGTGGAAGAATGCCGCAAAATGAATTATAAGACAGACTACAAGCCGCTGGAAATTTTAACCGAGCGGGGCTGGAGCAGGCGCGAGCAGCCACAAACTTTGAAATTCCCCACCTAATTTTCTCCGATTACCGCTAATTTACTTGGCTCCATCTACGTTTTAGTGCACAATTGCCGCCTTCTTTTGGGGCCACCCCTGGAAAGAATTAATTACACCACGAGGATACTGCCGAATGGCAAAAGAAGATAATTTTGAAATGGAAGGTGAAGTGATTGATACCCTTCCCAACACCACCTTCCGCGTTGAACTTGAAAACGGACACGTCGTGATCGCTCACATCTCTGGAAAAATGCGTAAAAACTATATTCGCATACTGACTGGCGACAAGGTAAAGGTTGAGTTAACTCCTTACGACCTAAGCAAGGGCCGCATCACCTACCGCGCCCGATAAGCCTCGCTTAGCATTACAAAAAAAGCCGCATAGCGGCTTTTTTTGTTGCTTGAGTTAAGGTATGGCCGGCTTAGGCAGGCTCTAGATCTACCTCCAGCTCGTCATCTTTTACGGTTAAGTGCGCAGTGCCCCCGCTGCCTGCAAGTTCGCCAAATAAAATCGCCTCAGCTAACTGCTTCTTAACCTTATCCTTGATTAAGCGAGCCATCGGACGAGCGCCCATTTTTTCGTCATATCCGTGCTTGGCAAGCCAGTCTCTCGCCTCCTCATCGGCTTCTAAAACGACACGTTTTTCATCGAGCTGAACCTGCATCTCCACCAAAAACTTATCAACAATAGTCTTGATAACGTCCATACTCAAAGTGCCGAACTGAATGATGGCATCCAGTCGATTACGGAACTCGGGGGTAAACATCTTTTTAATGGCCTCCATTCCGTCGGTGCTGTGATCCTGCTTGGTAAAGCCAATGGAAGATCTAGCCATGTCCTCGGCGCCGGCATTGGTGGTCATTACGACAACTACATTGCGGAAATCAGCCTTGCGGCCATTGTTGTCGGTGAGCGTGCCGTGATCCATTACTTGCAATAATAAATTAAAAACTTCAGGGTGAGCTTTTTCTATCTCATCGAGTAGCACCACACTGTGCGGGTGTTTGGTTACCGCCTCAGTTAACAAGCCGCCCTGGTCAAAACCAACGTACCCAGGCGGCGCACCAATTAAGCGAGAAACCGTATGCCGCTCCATATACTCTGACATATCAAAGCGGATTAACTCTACACCCATGGAGTTAGACAGTTGCCGACATAGCTCGGTTTTACCTACTCCTGTTGGGCCGGCGAATAAGAACGAGCCAATAGGCTTGTCAGGGCTCCCTAAGCCAGCTCTCGATAACTTAATTGCAGAGGATAAGGTGGCGATAGCCTCATCCTGCCCAAATACCGTCATCTTCAAATTTTGATCTAATTTCGCCAGTTGGTCCCGATCTGAATTGGAGACAGTCTTTGCGGGAATCCTGGCAATCTTGGCCACCACATCTTCGATATCGTGGACACCTATTTGTTTCTTACGCTTTGATTCGGTCATTAATTGTTGATACGCGCCCGCTTCATCCACTACGTCAATCGCCTTATCTGGCATGAATTTGTCGGGGATATAACGGTCCGCAAGTTTTGCTGCCGCATGCAGCGCTTTATTGGTGTAACGAATATTGTGATGTTCTTCAAAGGCGGTTTTCAAACCTTTGAGGATCTGAAATGTTTCATCAACGCTGGGCTCATTAACATCCACTTTTTGGAAGCGTCGAGACAGCGCCCTATCCTTCTCAAAGATACCTCGGTATTCCTGAAAGGTTGTGGAGCCGGCACAGCGAAGCTCGCCGGAACTTAGCATTGGCTTTAATAGGTTTGAAGCATCCATTACCCCCCCGGATGCAGCGCCCGCGCCGATAATAGTATGGATTTCATCAATAAATAAAATCGAACCTTTTTGTTTTTTGAGTTCTGCCAGCAGGCCTTTAAAGCGCTTTTCAAAATCACCGCGGTATTTTGTTCCAGCCAGCAACGCCCCCAGATCGAGGGAGTATATTACTGCGTCTTGCAAAATATCGGGCACTTCACCGTCGACAATCTTTTTAGCCAGGCCCTCGGCGATCGCCGTCTTGCCAACGCCCGACTCACCGACTAATAAAGGGTTGTTTTTACGTCGCCTGGATAAAATTTGAGCTACCCGTTCTAATTCAGAGCTGCGCCCCACTAGCGGGTCGATGCGGCCAGCCTTGGCCTCTTCATTTAAATTTAATGCGTAAGCCGTAAGCGGATTTTCAGACCCGGTGGTAGATCCAACCTCCTCCTCGACTTGCTCGTGATCCGAATCCATTGATTGGTCGGCCATTTTGGATATGCCGTGGGTAATATAATTTACTACGTCGATGCGGGCTATGTTTTGCTGCTTTAGATAGTAGACAGCCTGGCTTTCTTGCTCGCTAAAAATTGCCACTAAAACATTGGCACCAGTAACTTCCGTTTTACCTGAAGACTGAACATGAAATACAGCGCGCTGCAGTACCCGTTGAAAGCCTAAAGTTGGCTGAGTTTCACGCTCGGCGTCATCCTCGGGGATTAATGGCGTGGTAGAATCCACAAATTCAACGAGGTCTTTTTTGAGTACATCCAGATCGGCGCCGCAGGCCTTTAGTACTGAAGAGGCGGATTCATTATCAATCAAGGCAAGCAATAAATGCTCAACCGTCATAAATTCATGCCGCTTGTTGCGAGCCCCTTTGAACGCGGAATTCAACGTTAGCTCTAAGTCTTTACTAAGCATGGCCTATGCTCCATTCTCGGCTGTGTCACACGCCCTATCTGGGCGCACTGTTTATATAATGTTGTTACTTGTCTTATATAACGAATTTCAAATAATCCGAAGGTTATTCGTCGTCTGATGAGTCATCGATCTCGATCTCACACCAAAGTGGGTGGTCATTGTCCTGTGAGTGCTGGTTCACTTGGGCTGCCTTGGTCTCAGCTACATCCCGGGTAAAGACGCCGCAGACCGCCCTGCCCTCGGTGTGGACCCTCAGCATAACACGGGTGGCGGCCTCCAAATCCAAGCCGAAAAACTGTGCCAAAACATCAACTACAAACTCCATAGGAGTATAGTCATCGTTTAGCATAATAACCTTATACATCGGCGGCTTTTTAAGCTTGGGCTTCTCGCGTTCAAGCAGTAAGCCACCATTCCAATCCAGGTCCTCCTGGTCTTCTTGACCAGAAAAAACCGATAGCCTTGTGTTTCTATTGCTCATAGTAATTTAGCACTAGCCTGTTATAAGCTATTAAAGTAAAAAAACCATTGTACCCTATTAAAACGGATGCATGCCGCCCATTCGCACTTGACTTATACTTCGCGCTTGATATAACTAAATTATCGCACGAATTTTTTTGAATGCTAGTGCGTTCGACGCTATAACCCAATAAACCTGCAACTAATGGGGAAATGGACTTCCAGTATTTTTGAATAAAGCCAGCAAGGGAAAAAACTATGTCTACGGGTACAGTAAAGTGGTTTAACAATGCAAAGGGGTATGGATTTATTCTTCCCGACGAAGGCAGCGGTGATTTATTTGCTCACTATTCAGCCATTAATATGGAGGGCTATCGCACCTTAAAAGCTGGACAGGCGGTCGCTTTTGACACAGTTAAAGGTGATAAGGGTGATCACGCGGTAAACATCCGCTCTCCAGAAGATTCGCCATCGCCGCCAGAGGACGCCCCAGCAGAGGAAAGCTTTAGCTAGTCTGGGGTGATGATGGGGCTTGCCGCGAGTGAATTCCAATTCAACCTTAAGCTAGCAGACTTGCTTTTTAAGTATCAATTTTAACTATTGGATTCGCGCTCGCAGATACAGGCGCCCCATGAAAAGGCGCTGTACGTAACCGAAAATAAAAAAGAACTGCCCAGTAAGTGAGGTGGTGCTTGATCTAAAATCAAGCCAAGCACCACGTTTGCGCATGGGCCTTAGATGGCTAATTTAGCCAAGGCAGCGTTAAACAGCTCACTAGGGCGCATTGCCGTCGCAACTTTATCGTCATCCAGTCGATAGTAACCACCTAAGTCAACCGGCTTACCTTGAGCGCCATTTAACTGGCCGACAATGGCGTCTTCGTTGTCGCGCAATTCTGCCGCCAGCTCAGAAAACATTGCTTTCAGCTCAGAATCAGCAGACTGTTCAGCCAAAGCCTGAGCCCAATACATAGTCAGATAAAAATGACTGCCGCGGTTATCCAGCTCATGGACCTTACGTGAAGGTGACTTATTTTCATCTAAGAATACGCCGTTGGCCTTATCCAAAGTATCGGCCAAAACCTGGGCCTTGGGTATATCAAAGGTGTGCGCCAAGTGGGCCAGTGACTCAGATAGAGCCAGAAATTCCCCCAGCGAGTCCCAGCGCAAGTGCCCTTCTTCAACAAACTGCTGTACATGCTTCGGGGCAGAGCCGCCGGCACCTGTTTCAAATAAGCCGCCGCCGTTCATAAGAGGCACAATAGACAGCATTTTAGCGCTGGTGCCCAGCTCTAAGATGGGAAACAAATCCGTCAAATAATCACGCAGAACATTACCAGTAACTGAAATAGTATCCAGACCCTTCCGGATGCGCTCGAGTGAGAACTTAGTCGCTTCAATCGGAGACATGATCAAGATTTCTAGTCCGTCAGTGTCGTGATCCTTCAAATACTTCTCAACCTTGCCGATAATCTGAGAGTCATGGGCTCGATTCACATCAAGCCAAAAAACGGTTGGGTTTCCGGTCGCGCGAGCGCGATTAACCGCCAGCTTAACCCAGTCCCGAATAGGTGCATCTTTAACCTTGCACATGCGGTATATATCACCAGACTCAACTTCTTGCTCGAGCAACACCTTACCTTTGGCGTTGGTGACCATAATCCGACCACGGCCTGGAGATAAAAACGTTTTGTTGTGCGAGCCGTATTCTTCAGCTTTTTTAGCCATCAAGCCTATATTGGAAACACTGCCCATGGTGCTGGGGTCGTAAGCGCCATTGGCTTTACAGTCTTCAATGACTGCCTGATAAACACCCGCGTAGCAACGATCTGGGATGACGGCCTTGGTGTCACTCAGTTGGCCATCTGGGCCCCACATTTTGCCTGAATCACGAATCATAGCAGGCATGGACGCGTCCACAATAATATCGCTAGGAACGTGCAGGTTGGTAATACCCTTGTCGGAATTGACCATCGCCATTTCAGGTCGAATCTTATAAACAGCGGAAATATCTGCTTCAATTTCCTGTTGCTGTGACGCTCGCAAGTCTTTGATCTTGGCGTATAGGTCACCAATACCGTTGTTGACGTCAACCCCTAGATTGGCGATGACCTCTGCATGCTTGTCAAATACTGGCTGGTAGAATTCCTTCACCATATAACCAAACATAATGGGGTCAGAAACCTTCATCATGGTGGCCTTAAGGTGAAGGGAGAGCAATACATCCTCTTCCTTCGCGGCATCAATCTGCTTGGACATAAATGCTTTTAGCTTGGCAACGTTCATGACGGCAGAGTCAATCACCTCCCCTACTAGCACGGGTGTTTTCTTACGTAAAACTTTTACCACGCCGTCATCACCAACATATTTGATGACCACATTGCCTCGATTCTCAACTACGCAGGATTTTTCGCTGCCATAGAAATCGCCGTCATCCATATGAGCTATGTGCGACTTGGAATCACCACTCCATTTACCCATTCGGTGGGAGTTCTTTTTTGCATAAGCTTTTACTGATGCCGCTGCGCGGCGATCCGAATTGCCTTCTCTCAAGACTGGATTTACCGCCGACCCTTTAACCTTATCGTAAGCTGCCTTAATTTTTTCTTGTTGCGCGTCCGCGGGGTCTTCTGGATAGTCCGGCAGTGCAAATCCTTTTCCCTGCAGCTCTTTAATGGCTATCGCTAACTGCGGCACCGACGCTGAGATATTGGGTAGCTTAACTATATTGGCAGCGGGCGTCTCGGCCAGCTCACCCAACTCAGCTAGCGCATCATTCTGGCGCTGATCTTCAGGTAAAAATTCCGACAAGTTGGCCAGGATTCGAGCAGACAGGGAAATGTCGCGGGTTTCAACTTTAACGCCGGCTTTGTTGGCAAATGCTTGCACAATAGGTAATAGTGAATAGGTGGCGAGGGCTGGAGCCTCATCGGTAATAGTATAAATGATCTTCGGTGTATCTGCGGACATTGTATCTCCTATTCGTCGAGTCTATTGTGCAAGAGCGTTTATGAGTCAACTAGCGAGGTGCTAGGCTAAAACCAATCAAAACTTGGGCTTTACCCCATAAACGAATAATTATTTTCTTACCCTTAATTTTCGCGGCGGATTCTACCATTTAGAGCTCTCCGCGTATAGGTGGTAAATTTACAACAAACTTAAAACAAGCAGTTTATGAGCCGTATAATCCTATTAAACAAGCCTTTTCAGGTATTAAGTCAGTTTAGTGACAAGCAAGATCGGGCCACGCTAAAGGCGTATTTACCAGAGTATAGTCGATTTTATCCCGCGGGCCGGTTAGATTACGACTCTGAAGGGCTAATATTACTCACCGATAACGGCCAGCTACAGCACCGCATTAGCGACCCAAAACATAAGCTGACTAAAACCTATTGGGTTCAAGTCGAGGGCCAGCCTGACGAGTCGGACTTGGGTAAGTTAAGAGCCGGCATCGTCCTTAAGGATGGTGCCGCTCTACCTGCTAAGGTTAGCGCTATGCCGCAGCCGCCGCTACTTTGGCCGCGAAACCCGCCTATTCGCGAGCGGCAGAATATTCCTACCCAGTGGCTGGAGATAACGATCAGCGAAGGGCGTAACCGCCAGGTGCGACGGATGACGGCGGCCATTAACCACCCAACCTTGCGACTAATCAGGGCGGCGATTGGGCCATGGCAGCTGGATCAACTTCAGCCAGGCGAGCACAGGCTCGAGACTGTCAATACGCCGGCGACACCCCCCCGTGGTCACAGTCCAAAAAACCGGCCAAAGCGCAATATGCGCGCGCGACAGGGCGGCAAAAAAACGCGATAATGCGGACTTGTTGCAAAACTACAAAATCTAGCACTGGGAATTAACTGTATGTCGAATGAGAACCGATCCCTGCCTCGCGCCACGGTCGCCACTATCGTCGAAAGTGAAGGTAGATTTCTTCTGGTTAAGGAGCAGGTCGATGGCAAAACTGTCTACAACCAGCCCGCCGGCCATATTGAACTGGGGGAATCCATCCCGGAAGCGGCAGTAAGAGAAACTTATGAGGAAACTGGCTGGGTGGTTCAGCCATTGCGTTTTGCTGGCATTTCGGTTTTCCATGCGGCTAACGGCATGAGTTACGTGCGCTCAACTTTAATTGCGGAGCCACTACAGCAAGACACCACTGTGCTCGACGATGGCATATTGGAGGCTCTCTGGCTAAGTTACGAAGAAATATTATTGATTGAAGATCAGTTGCGCAGCCCAGTGGTGCTCCGTGTGATTGAAGATTATCGCATGGGCATTAGCTACCCATTGGATCTAATTCAAGAGCACAGGTAGAATAGCGCCCCGATATTCTTACCCACTAGAGCTACGCATGACCCCAGCGCCAGAACATTCCGCAGGCCGCCCTACCAATAAGCCTCCCGCTCAAACTAAAGTTATAGTCGGCATGTCTGGCGGGGTCGACTCCTCCGTATCGGCGCTGCTATTAATGCAGCAAGGCTACCAAGTGGAAGGCCTATTTATGAAAAACTGGGATGAGGACGATGGCACTGAATATTGCACCGCCAAGGAAGACCTGGCCGACGCTCAGAAAGTGTGTGACAAGCTTAACCTTAAATTACACGCGGTAAATTTTGCCGCCGAGTATTGGGATAATGTATTTGAGCATTTTTTGCTCGAGTACAAGGCTGGCCGTACCCCCAACCCAGACATTTTATGTAACCGCGAAATAAAGTTTAAGGTCTTTATAGACTACGCCAAGCTACTGGGCGCAGATTTTATCGCAACCGGTCACTATGTTCGCCGCAGCGATAATGGCGGCCATACTCAGTTAAAAAAAGGCCTAGACAACAACAAAGACCAGAGCTACTTCCTACACGCCGTTGACGAGGCAGAGTTCGCCAAGACCCTATTTCCTATCGGCGACATGGAAAAGCCGGAAGTGCGACGTATTGCCGAGGAGCACGGGCTGGTCACTCATAACAAAAAGGACAGCACCGGTATATGCTTTATTGGCGAGCGCCGCTTTAAAGATTTCCTAGCTCAATACCTACCGGCTCAGCCCGGGGAAATTAAAACGCCGGATGGCACCGTCCTTGGCCAGCATAGCGGGCTTATGTACCACACCATTGGCCAGCGCCAAGGGTTAGGCATTGGTGGAGTTAAAGGCAGTGGTGAAGCCCCCTGGTATGTCGCCGAAAAAAATCTGGATGATAATGTTCTTTTGGTTGTGCAAGGTGACCACGAGCTACTTTACAGCCAGAGTCTGGAGGCTAATCAGGTGCACTGGATAGGTTCCAGCCCAATTGCTCCAGGCACACGCTACCAATGCCAAGCCAAAACCCGTTATCGCCAGCCTGACCAGGCTTGCGAGGTTGAAGTTGTTGCCGAGGGCCGCTTAAAGGTTAGCTTTGAGCGGCCTCAGCGGGCCGTAACTCCAGGTCAGTCGGTGGTTTTTTATCACGGCGAGACCTGTCTTGGCGGTGCCGTTATAGAAAGCGCACAGCGCTAACAGGATATCTGCAATGGCAAAAAACTGGCAAGACCTCAGCCTGGCCATGGCCGGCATTTTTCAAGCCACCGCCCTGGTCGATCAAATCGCCAGGACCGGCTATGTCCCTAACGATGCTTACGAAACCTGCCTGCACAGTCTATTTCAGCAGAACCCCACTACTAGCGCCGAAATATTTGGTGGTGCCGATAAACTCGAAATGGGATTAGGGATAATGAACACCCTATTTACTATGAAGGCCGACAAGGAGCACCCAAACACCATGCGCTATGTCATGGGCGTCCTGCACCTACAGTCAAAACTGGCAAAAAAACCAGATATGCTGAGCGTCATCGCCAGCCGGCTCGAGCAAGCCGAGCGCCAAATGGATCATTTTGGTAGCATCAGCCACGATACTGTAGTGTCTAACCTGGCTGACATTTATACCAACACCTTGTCTGGGTTTAAGTTTCGCATACAGGTCAGCGGCGATATTAACTATCTACAGCAAACCCGAGTTGCCAATCAAATTCGAGCCCTGTTATTTGCCGGCATCCGCTCGGCTATGCTTTGGCGGCAGCTAGGCGGCTCGCGCCTACAGATTATATTTCAACGTAAAAAGCTGCAACACAGTGCCCAGCAATGGCTGCAGAGCTTTTCGGCCTAGGCAATTGCAGCAATAGATTACAAGCGATTGAAAATGCGGTAATATTTGCGCCCTCTTTTTTGCCCTAGCTTGAGTTATTTTATGAGCCTCACTCCTTTAAACGCAGTTTCACCCATCGACGGCCGTTATGGCAGCAAAACCCTGGATTATCGCAATATATTTAGCGAGTTCGGTTTGATTCGAGCCCGCGTTGAGGTCGAAATACGCTGGCTACAGTGCCTTGCAGAGCACCAGGGTATAGCTGAGGTTGCGCCATTTACCCCGGCCACCCAAAATCAGCTGAATGCTATCGTCGACAATTTTAGCGAAACCCAGGCGCAGCGCATCAAAGACATTGAAAGCACCACCAATCATGATGTTAAAGCGGTGGAATACTTCATAAAAGAGCAGTTTACCGGTAACCCCGAGCTAGAAGCGGTCAATGAGTTTGTCCACTTTGCCTGCACTTCTGAAGATATCAACAATCTATCCCATGCCCTTATGCTGAAGCTTGGACGGCAAGTCTTACTAGGCCAAATGCGGGATATAGCCGACAGTATCGCCGCCCTGGCCAAGGAACATGCAGAGCTGCCCATGCTGTCGCGTACCCACGGCCAAACAGCCTCGCCTACCACCGTCGGCAAAGAAATGGCCAATGTCGCAGCCCGACTATATAGGCAAATTAAACAGGTTGAGGCCATTGAGTTGCTAGGCAAAAGTAATGGCGCAGTGGGCAACTATAATGCACACCTTAGCGCCTACCCTCAGGTGGACTGGCAAGCAAACGCCGAGGCATTTGTCACCAGTCTCGGGCTGAGCTGGAACCCCTACACCACCCAAATTGAGCCACACGATTATATTGCCGAACTGTTTGATGCCATCGCCCGCTACAACACCATCCTTATCGATTTCAACCGTGATATCTGGGGCTATATTGCTTGGGGCTATTTCAAGCAAAAAACCGTAGCTGGAGAAATTGGCTCATCCACCATGCCGCACAAAGTGAACCCCATTGATTTTGAAAACTCGGAGGGCAATCTAGGTATTGCTAACGCCGTCATGCAGCACTTGGCCGCAAAACTACCGGTGTCGCGCTGGCAGCGTGACCTGACAGACTCCACTGTATTGCGAAATATGGGTGTTGGCTTTGCCTATAGCGCCATTGCCTACGCCTCCGTGCAAAAAGGCATTGCTAAGCTTGAGGTAAACCCGGCCCGCCTGGCAGAAGATTTGAATAATAGTTGGGAAGTTTTGGCTGAACCAATCCAGACTATTATGCGTCGTTACAATGTCGAAGGTGCTTACGAAAAATTGAAAGAGCTAACCCGTGGCCAGGCCATAACCAAAGAGCTAATCCAAGGCTTTGTCGAGACCTTAGATATTCCAGAAGAAGCCAAGGTTGATATGCGCGCATTAACACCGGCTAACTATATCGGCAATGCTATTGCTCAGGCCAACAACATCTAATAACCAGGCCCCCGCTTAGCGGGGTTTTTGCCTATGACAGACTATTTGCATCAGCTGGGTAACATCAGCGTGGAAGAATTCCTGCGTGACTATTGGCAGCAGAAGCCGCTGTTAATTCGTCAGGCCTTGCCAGCTTTTGAATCCCCCCTCAGTGCCGACGAAATTGCCGGCCTGTCCTTAGAGGACGAGATCGAATCTCGTCTTATTTTGGAAAATCACCAGGGCTCACCCTGGCAGTTACGTTGCGGCCCCTTTACTGAGGAGGCCTACCAACAACTCCCCAAGAAAAATTGGACGCTGCTGGTTCAAGCCTTGGATCATTATATACCTGAGGTTAGTGAGCTACTTAAGAGTTTTCGTTTTCTACCGAGCTGGCGCCTGGACGATGTCATGGTCAGCTACGCGGTCGACGGTGGTAGTGTCGGCCCTCACTACGACCACTATGATGTGTTTCTATTGCAGGGGCAAGGCCAGCGACACTGGCAGCTGGGCCAGCTTTGTGACGTAAATAGTAAAATATTAAGTAATACCCCGCTAAATATATTAGAAGATTTTCAACCTCAAATGGACTGGGTGCTAGAGCCTGGTGATATGTTATACCTGCCACCAAAATATGCTCACTGGGGTGTCGCCAAGGGTGATTGCATTACCTATTCAATTGGGTTTCGCGCGCCCAGCGCCGCCAAACTGGTCGATGAATACACGCACCATGTTGGCGATGCCTTGAATGACTTCCAGCGCTACCAAGATAAGCAATTACAACCCAGGAAAAACTTTTCCGAAATACTGCCGGAGGATATCAATCGAGTTCAATCGTTATTAAACCAACACCTCGATGCAAGCCAGCATAACTTAAGTATTGCTAAATGGTTTGGCGAAAACATGACAGAGAATAAATACGGCAGGGAAATCTCTGATGATTTACTCCCTGATTGCGAGCTAGGTAAGCGCGAGCTGGAAAAAAATCCTGCTGCGCGATTAGCGTTTTATGCTATTAGCAGCTCACGTGCTTTATTGTTTATCAACGGTGAGAGTTTTGAAACTGATTTGCAGTTTGCACGGGCGTTTAGCCAGGCGGATGTTTGGCAGTGTAATAGCAGTGACGATCAGGCGGTATTACACCATTGTCTTGAGCAGAATGTGTTTTGGCAGGCAGAAGAATGACATTTTCAATCCAGCAAGTTGAATGGGCCGAGCAACAACAGGCCCTTTGTCAAATACGGATGGAGGTTTTTGTAGCCGAGCAAAGGGTGCCGGTAGCAGAAGAAATCGATGGTCGAGATGGCGACTGCATCCATTTTCTAGCGACCGATCGGCAGCAGCACCCCATTGCTTGCGCGCGCATTTTACCGGACGGCCAAATTGGTCGCATGGCGGTAATTAAGAGCTGGCGCGGTACCGGTTTAGGGGCGAGGATTTTGCAAGCCGCTATTGCCTACGGTAAGAAAAAAGGCATGACAGAGCTATATTTACATGCCCAAGTCGATGCTATTGGCTTCTACCAACGTTCAGGTTTTTTTGTCGACGGACCGGTGTTTCTAGATGCCGGGATCGAGCACCGTAATATGATTTATCGGCAGCAGGCTAAACCGTAATAAATAAGCCGGTGGTCACCAACGCAACATAGTGGCTGCTGTAGTTTATTCAACATTAAATTAGTTTGTTTATAATGCTGCCAAGCTGATCATTTTTTTGTTTTTGCAGTGTGATAGCAACCTGCTGCTGAGTCTGCTGCTGCTTAAGCTGACTCATGGCATCAGCATAATCTGTATCGCTAATCCGACTCTTGGCGGCAGAGGCGTTAACCGAGCTAAGCTGATAATTACTGATACGTGCATCCAAGGCGTTGGAGTTGGCGCCTAAGCTAGCTGATTCGGATAAAAACCGATCCTGCAAGCCGTCCAGGGCCGCTAAATTTTCTTCAATACTGCCACTCAAATCAATACCCGCTAGCAACCCCTCTTCTCCTAGCGCGGAAGCAGCCAATTCGTTAATGGTGGTAGCCACCGCATCAGCTTCCGGCTGGAGGGCGGTTGCATCACCCACCGGGTTTCCCGATTGCAGTACCAGCTCACGTAGCCGACCGACACTGTCGATAGCGCCAGCGAGATAGCCGCCATTTATTTGATCTAAGCTAATTTGATCCTGCGCATTCCTCGCATTAACATTGGCGCCTTGAATATTACTGTTTAGACGACTCGCCTGTTGTAATCCGGCGGCGTCATCGGCAGCAGAATTAATACGTTGCCCGGAACTGATTCGAGCAAAGCTATTATTTAGACCGGAGCTACCCTGATAAGTACCCTGGGTAAATTGACTGGGGTTGACCATAAGTCACATCGCTAAAACAGTAACAAGATAAAACCAGTATAAACCTTGACGAGAAAAATGGGGTTCATTTGGTCGGGACAATATCTTATAAGAAAAACAATCTAGCAACGATTTGTATATAGCCAAAAAGATTTCCTGCCCTAGCTAGTGCCCATCCAGAAACTCCGTTTCTGGGCGATAAAACGTAAACGTGAGATGTGATACGCTTTAAAAAAGTGCTTTTTACGTCTAACGACTTACCTTAAACATCTTATGCATCCGTTTTCTGGATTAGCACTGGCTATTCACAGCTCCGGTCCATAGCCGCTGCACATTTCGACCAACGGTAGCGTATTGCAGTTCGCCTAGCTTATATAGTGGTCATTCATTCCGGCTTTCACGGTACAACAATGCCCCTTGCCAAACAATCCAAGCTTACGCCCTGCATTGCCATGAACTTGCTCAGCCTGGTGTTAATGGCTTTTCTGAGCAGCCAAACTCAAGGTGCGAATTTCAGTCTACCCTTAGAAACACTCGCTGACCGAGAGGCAATGCTGCTGGTGGAGCCCTATATTCAGCACCAGCCCAAGCCCCCGCTTATCGTTGCAAAAAATGGTTATATACATATCAGTGGCAGTCGAACTCAGTATCAGCACTTTGTTCGTTATTGGCAAAAATTAAAGAACACCACGATGTTTTTAGTGGAAGTTCAGGGTGATAAAAAACCCAAGCAAATGCTTAGCCTGCAAGCGACTAACAGAAACAAAAGTACACGCGCCTTGGGGGCTGGCTACGCCCGTGCTAGCCAAAAACTTATTGGCCCCTTAGGTTCAGCTTTGCGGTTTACGCTTAATCGTCATTATCAGCTGGGGCAGTTGTGGCTAACCGGGGCGGACATTCATACAGGACACCTAAGCCACGCCCCCCTACTACTGAGTATTGGAACAAACGATCAGATGGGGGAGATAATATTACTCCCCGGCCCCAACGATAACAGCTTAAACTTAAGCATTCGGCTCCCGCAAAACCCAAGTGAGCCGTCGTACCAAGCGAGCGAGGCGCCCCGGTCGCTGTTAGCAATACAGCTGGGGCATTGGTATAACGTCAACAAGCCCAGGCTACGACAGGCTAACAGCGCAGCGATTAAGAAAAAAAGCACCAATAAATTAGGTTTTGGAGCAAATACAGCGACGCTGCCACTTTATATTAGGGTGCACCGAATAAATATATGATTGATCTATAGCCTATTTGGATTTTAGGCCCTATAATGCGCGCCTTCTTAATCTCCGCTACAGTCTCTACTCCTCTGGAAATCCTCTCAGGATCCTAGCTAGGCCCGAGCCGAAGGCGGCACTCCCCCCTGCTGCTTACGCAATTATTGCGCTAAGACTATCGGGTTTACACTATAGGTATTTTATATGACTGACGATACGTCCGCTCCCGTTTCATTTTCTGATCTGGGGCTTCCCAAAGCTATTCTAGAAGCTGTTGCCAAAGTTGGCTACGAAACCGCTTCGCCAATTCAGGCTGCGAGTATTCCGCCGCTACTTGAAGGCCGTGATTTACTCGGAATGGCCCAAACCGGAACCGGTAAAACCGCAGCTTTTGCCCTGCCTTTGCTGGCGCGCTTGGACGCCAACGCAAAGACTCCGCAAATGCTTATTCTGGCGCCTACTCGCGAATTAGCGATTCAGGTTGCTGAAGCATGTAACCGCTACGCTGCCAACCTTAAAGGCTTCCATATCTTACCGGTATACGGCGGTTCCGATATGGGTGGTCAGGTGCGTCAACTTAAGCGCGGTGTACAGGTAGTTGTTGGTACCCCCGGTCGTGTAATGGACCATATGCGTCGCGGCACACTAAAGCTCGATGGTTTAAAAGCCCTGGTGCTGGATGAAGCCGACGAGATGTTGCGCATGGGCTTTATTGATGACATTAACTGGGTCTTGGAAAGCTGCCCAGAAGAAAAGCAGGTGGCGCTATTTTCTGCCACTATGCCCAGGGAAATCCAGAAGGTTACCGAGCGTTATCTACGCAACCCCATTACCGTTAAAATCAAATCTGAAACGGCCACAGTTGATAGCATTGAGCAGTCTTATGTTTTGGTTAAAGGTCACGAAAAGCTCGAGACCTTAACCCGCTTATTAGAAGTGGAAGAGTTTACCGGTGTTATTATTTTTGTCCGCACCAAAAACGCTACCGCCGAAGTTGCTGAAAAGCTTGAAGCTCGTGGGTATGCTACCTCGGCCTTGAACGGCGACATGAGCCAGCAGCTGCGCGAACGCGCCATCAACCGCTTAAAGCAACGCAAGCTGGACATTATTGTCGCCACTGATGTTGCCGCCCGCGGCATTGATGTGTCAACAGTGAGTCATGTGATTAACTACGACATTCCTTATGACAGCGAAGCCTATGTCCACCGCATAGGTCGTACTGGTCGCGCCGGACGTGAAGGCAAGGCCATTTTATTCGTTGCCCCACGTGAGCAGCGTATGCTGCGCACCATCGAGCGTGCAACCAAGCAACCGATCGCAAAATACAAGCTGCCAAGCTCGGAAGAAATTGGCGAGCAGCGGGTGCAGCAATTTAAAGAGACCATTAAATCGGTTCTTGATAGTGAGAAATTAGAATTTTTTGAGAAATTAATTGGCGAATGTGCCGACGAATTCGAAAAGTCCGGTTCAGAAATTGCGGCTGCCCTAGCCTATATGGCGCAAAAAGAGCGCCCATTACGCTTGCCTAAAGATAAGCCTCAGCGCGTCCAAGAAGAACGCCCGCGGCGCGAGCGCTCCGAACGTAAAGATCGTGACGATCGGCCCAAGCGTGAGCGCAAGTCTCGGCCTGAGCAGGATGGTGATATCAGCTGGATTAAATACCGCATGGATGTCGGCAAAAAACACGGCGTTAAGCCAGGTGATATTGTTGGCGCGATAGCTAACGAAGCCGGTATCGATAGCGAATATATTGGTCGCATTGAACTGCAAGAGCAGATCAGCTATGTGCATTTGCCTGAAGGCATGCCTAAGGAAATTTTTCAGCACCTTAAGAAAGTGCGCATTCGTCAGCAACCGATAAACATGACCCAAAGTAGTGGCGACGACAGCAGCGGTGACGACAAGCCTCGCAAGCGTAAGCCGCGCGATTAATTCACTACAGACAATATAAGAGCCGTATGAACCAGGGCCAGCGCCGACTTGAACAACTTCCCAGTCTAATCAAGTTGGCCTGGCCCATTTTGATTTCCCAGCTTGCGGTTTCAGGCATGGGCGTGGTGGATACCATTATGTCTGGCCAAGTCAGCTCCCTTGATTTGGCCGCCGTGGCGATCGCCTATGGCATTTGGCTGCCTGTACTCATGTTTTTGGTCGGCCTTTTTAGCGCCACCACCTCTCTAGTTGCCCACGCATGGGGGGAAAAAAATACTGCAAAAGCTCAGCTGATCATCTGGCAAAGTATCTGGCTGGCTGTGTTACTAGGCATTGGCCTGGCCGCCTTTATTAGCAATAGCGGCTGGATACTGCATTACCTCGCCATCGACCCGGCCATCCACCCTATCACCAATCGGTACTTAGACGGCCTGGCGCTGGGCATACCCGCCGCCGCGGTTTACCAGGTGCTGCGCTCGGCCAGTGAAGGTATAGGCCTGAGCAAGCCGGCAATGCAGATCAACCTGTTGATATTTGCCTGCAATGTGCCATTAAATTTTATTTTTATTTATGGCTACCTAGGCTTGCCCACAATGGGAGGCGCGGGCTGTGGTTGGGCCACTGCGCTGCTGATGACAATGAGCTGTGTGTTTATGGCGCTGTATATAGCCAAGGCTTGGGTGTTTGAACAATTAGCGCTATTTAAGGCCAGTTATTCCATTAAAAAAATTAAGCTACAAAAGCAAAGGAATATACTGGCCCTGGGTTTTCCTATAGGCATTTCAGTTTTCGCTGAGGTACTAATTTTTTCAATCATTGCGCTATTAATTGGTCGATTGGGCGCAGACATAGTTGCCAGCCATCAAATCGCAATGAACATATCGGCATTGACCTTTATGCTGCCGCTTAGCCTCAGCATTGCCACCAGCATTCAGGTTGGCCAACAATTAGGCGCCCAACAATATGAACTGGCTTCGCGCAGCTGGAAGCAGGCATTGTTACTGGCATTGCTGATCGCTATCGGAAATGCCCTGGTTCTCATTTTATTAGCCTACCCTATTACGGGTTTATACGCCGAGGACACAAAAATACGTGAGCTCGCCGCCAGCTTAATGCTATTTGCTGCCGCCTACCAGATATCGGATGCTGTTCAAGTTACTGCGGCCGGAGCGTTACGTGGCTTTAGAGATACCAAGGTGACCATGTATATCACGCTATGCGCTTATTGGCTTGTTGGCTTGCCGCTAGGTTACAGCTTAGGACTTAGCGATATGTTTGGCTCGCCTAGCGGGCCAAAGGGGTTTTGGCAGTCACTTTTGGTTTCATTGAGTATCGCAGCAATTTTCTTGACCATGCGGCTGATAAAAATAAATAGGCGCCACGAAAATCAGACCAAGGTTCGGTCGCAGCCATAATATTCTTGTACCCTACAGGCTGACCCAGACCACTCGAAGCAGCATAAACCACAACGCCAAGCTCGATACCAGGTACAGTAAAAATCGGTGCATTACCTTATTGTAAGTACAGTGCACAATGCTGTGCAGAGCGCGGCTAATGAAAAAGACATACGCTGCGCCTACCAATACAGCATCGACCAATTCCGCTGTGTAGATAAATAAACACAGGGCATAAAAGATCACCGGCAACTCAAATAGGTTCTGTAGATTATAAGATGGCGCCATTACCGCCTCGGGTAAGCGCTGCTTAAGCATCTCCGGAGTTTTTAATTTATCGGCATCAATGTTGTTAGGCAAAATATAGCTAAGGCGTCTGACAAACAGCGCCATCCAAACCAATGCGGTTAAGCTCATCATTCCTAGGAAGGGGGTAAATATTGCAGATTGGGAAACAGCATTCATTTAAATAGTCCTCTAGGCGGCGGTTAACCAGCTACCTTAGCGACTTTGCTAACTAAGTAAAGCTTGCCGTTAGCAGGTTTAAACAGGCCGTAGCCATTTTTAACCATCCAGACCATAAAAAGCTAGCGTACAGCTGGCTTTTTATGGTCTGTTTTAAGTGCTTAAATTAGGCACCGTATTTTTCTTTGGCCTTGAGTCGATAAGCATGCAACAGCGGCTCGGTATAACCGTTGGGCTGCGCCTTGCCAGCAAAAATTAAAGCACAGGCCGCCTCAAAGGCAATGTTGCCGTCAAAGTTTGGCGCCATATTGCGGTAACTTGCATCACCGGCGTTCTGGGCATCCACCACTGCGGCCATGCGCTGCAATGTCTCCAGCACTTGGTCCTTGGAGCAGACACCCTGCTCTAGCCAATTGCAAATATGCTGACTGGAGATACGCAGGGTTGCACGGTCTTCCATTAGGCCAACATTATTAATATCGGGAACCTTGGAGCAACCAACGCCGGCATCGATCCAACGAACCACATACCCCAAAATACCCTGGGCATTATTATCCAGCTCTTTTTGGATCACATCCGCGGTTAGGGTGCTGGCGTCGGCCATCACCGGTATAGTTAGTATATCGTCTAGGCTGGCGCGCGGGCGCTGTGCTAACTCAGCCTGCAACGCAACCACATCAACCTGATGATAATGAGTACTGTGCAAGGTAGCGCCATTGGGTGAAGGTACCCATGCGGTATTGGCCCCTGATTTGGGGTGACCAATTTTCTGCTCTAACATATCCGCCATTTCGTCTGGCATGGCCCACATGCCTTTTCCGATTTGCGCCTTGCCCTGAAGCCCTGCGGCTAAGCCATTGTCAACATTCCAATCTTCATAAGCGCCGATCCAAGGTTGCTGCTTCATTAGCGCCTTAGGGATCATGGCACCGGCCAGCATACTGGTGTGAATTTCATCGCCGGTGCGATCTAGGAAGCCAGTGTTAATAAACACCACTCGCTGCTTGGCAACGCGAATACATTCCTTTAGGTTAATCGTGGTACGGCGTTCCTCATCCATAATACCAACTTTCAAGGTATTTTCTGGCAGGCTCAAGGCCTGCTCTACCCGGCCAAATAGCTCACAGGCAAAAGCCACTTCTTCGGGGCCGTGCATTTTGGGTTTTACAATATAGACAGAGCCCGTACGCGAATTTGATTTTGCATCCTTGGCGTTTTTGTCGCCCTTTAAGTCATGGATAGCGGCAAGAGCTGTGACCATGGCATCCATAATTCCTTCAGGAACTTCGTTGCCGTCTTTATCTAATATGGCATTATTGCTCATCAGATGGCCAACGTTACGCACAAACAATAGGCTGCGGCCATGCAGTCGCAACTCGCTGCCATCGGAGCCGATGTAAAAACGGTCGGCATTTAATGTGCGGGTAGTGGTTTTGCCACCTTTTTGAAAGGATTCGGCCAAGTTGCCCTTCATCAGACCTAGCCAATTGGCATAAACCTCCGTCTTATCTTCGGCGTCTACCGCAGCCACAGAGTCTTCACAGTCCATAATCGTGGTGACAGCAGATTCCACCAGCAGGTCGCTCACATGGGCTGGATCATCACGCCCCACATTATGCTCAGGATTTACTTGAATTTCGACGTGCAGCCCATTGTTTTTTAACAATATTGCCGATGGGCTAGATGCAGAACCCTGATATCCTAAATACCGCTCAGGCTGAGCCAAGGTGCTCTTACTGCCGTCGTTTAAGGTAACTTCCAGCGCGCCCCCAGCAATGCAGTAAGCGATTGATCCAACATGGCTGCCGCTGGCCAATGGCGCGACATTGTCGAGATGCTTGCGGGCAAATTCAATGACCTTGGCGCCGCGTATAGGGTTGTAGCCCTGGCCTTTTTCAGCGCCGCCAGCCTCGCTGATGGCGTTGGTACCATAAAGGGCATCGTATAAACTCCCCCAGCGTGCATTTGAGGCATTTAAGGCAAAACGTGCGTTTTTAACCGGCACAACCAATTGAGGCCCCGCTTGCTCGGCAATTTCAGTGTCAACGTTTTCGGTTTCAACACTAAAATCATCACCTTCAGGCAGAAGATAGCCCAGCTCTTGGAGAAATTGTTTATAGGCAGCCATATTGCTAATCGGGCCAGGGTTGGCCTGGTGCCAGCTATCAATACTCAGCTGCAACTCATCTCGCTTTGCCAGCAAGGCTTTGTTTTTAGGGGCCAAGTCAGTCAGGATGGCTTCAAACTGACTCCAAAAATGATCGTTTTCAACGCCGGTGCCTGGTGCAATTTGTTGCTCAACCAGCTGGTAAAGTACATCGGCGATCTGTAAACCGCCCTTTTGGATACGCTGAGTCATTTTAGTGGCTCCCCTAGTTTATGAGTTTTAAGCTCTGTTAGTGTTCAGAACTTTGAATAATAAGGGATTTTATGGTTCGCGGTACAATTTAGCGAATTTATAGGTTTTATAATCACTATCCGATTTGATTATACAGCCACTGACCAATCTCTATTTTTTGATACCTGGTCTGTCGTATTTAGGCCGGCCATAACCGAGCTTAAGCGACCCTGGCTAATTCGAACTCAAACCGTGTGCCTTGGTTAAGCTCACTACTAACAGAGATATCGGTTTTGTGCAGTTCCAAAATCTTTTTCACAATCGCCAAACCCAAGCCTGTTGAGCTAACATCCTCGCGGCTGCGATCCGGGTTGGCGTAAAAACGATCAAAAATATACGGAATATCTTCCTTAGCAATCCCCCTGCCGGTGTCGATAATACTAATTTTCAGGCCATTAGGGGCTGATTCAGCGCCATCCAGGCCTATCGTTATCCGGCCGTTGGCCGGAGTGTAGGCGATAGCGTTACGAATCAAGTTCTCAAATACCCGTTGGATCAAGCTAATGTCTGCATAGACTAGGGCATTGTGCTGCTGATTACGTATATCGACATGAATCCGCTTGGCATCAAATTCCAATTTAAACTCTTGCACTGTATCAAAGGCTAATTCCGCCAATGAAAACTGCTCAAACTTGGGCGCCGCATGGTTTGAGTCCAACTTAGACAGCTCGAACAAATCTCCAATCAATTGTGCCAATCGGCGAGAACTTTTCATTGCAGTATTTAAGTATTCCAATCGTTGGCCGGCATCGAGGCGATCATTTTTGATCAGCAGGGTTTCCAGATAACCTTGAATGGTAGCCAAAGGCGTACGCAGATCATGGGATACATTGGAAACGAGCTCGCGCCTAACCTCGTCAGCCTCATGCAGCATGGTAAATTGCTGGCTTATTTTTACCGCCATCTGCTCGTAAGTATTACTGAGCAAATCCACTTCATCGCGGGCTGGTTTATCGCTATGCTTACCCGGCAAGTTACTTAAGTGCTGCTGACTAAACTCATCCATTCGCTGACTCAGTCGGCTTAACCGGCGCACCAGTAGATGAAATACCAAAATCCCACTTATCACCGCGGCCAAGCTAATCAAAACCACCGCAACTACCATCATGGCTCGGCTATAACTGTTGCCCAAGCCATCTTCCAGTGCATCATACTTGGCGCCGCCGAGTATGACGTAAAGGTAGCCTTGCAGCTCACCGTTATTGCGCACCTCAACTGCGGAAAAGACTTTTTCCACGGCGCTGTTTCTAGGATCGAGACCGCGCAGCGGGTATTCGGCTTGCGCCGTTAAAAAATGTTTAATGGGCCCCAATGGAACCTTATTATGCAGCACACTTTGGGGCGGTAGATCGTGTGCCATTATGGTGCCATCAGGGGACAACAAATAGACCTCAACAGCAGGGTTAATCACCATAGCTTGGCCAGCCAAACGTTTAAAGGCTTGGGGGTTTGGCTCATTGCTGCCATTACGTATTAACTCGTACTCACCAATAACATACATGGCTATATCATGGTTAAGCTTTTGGCTTAGCTCCTCATAATAGACCTTCATCCAACTTTGGGTTATTAATAAAACCCCCAAGCCCAGAGCGACCACAATTGCAATCAAGGCAAGAGACAGGCGAGTACTCAGGGTGGACACTAAACCCTGTTGGAATTTACTGCTGGAATTTTCTTTCATTTACAAGGCTGTCCCGTCAGCGTCTAATTTATAGCCGACACCCCATACTGTAACGATAATCTCGGGATTATTAGGGTCCTTTTCTATTTTTGCTCGCAGTCGGTTAATATGCGAGTTCACCGTGTGCTCATAGCCATCATGGCCGTAGCCCCAGACGCTGTCTAACAATTCTGAGCGGCGAAAAACTCGGCCTGGCTGGACCGCAAAATGCCTAAGTAGATCAAATTCTCTAGCAGTTAACTCAACCACCTGATCGCCTAAACTCACCTGGTGTAAACGATCGTCAATGCTGATCCTACCAATAGTGATTTGCTCTGCTGCAGTATTGGGTGCTTTGGGCTGCATCGCACTGACACGACGAAATGTAGCTTTGACCCGGGCGATCAGCTCCATTACCGAAAAGGGTTTGGTGATATAGTCATCGGCACCGATATCCAAGCCCAAAACCCGGTCTAACTCGCTGGCTCGAGACGTTAACAGCAACACTGGCACATAACTTTCATTGCGGCGTACAGCTCGGCAAATTTCTAAGCCAGAGGGCCCCGGCAGCTGAATGTCCAATATCAACAGATCCCAAACTTGATTGCAGGCCATGTCCATGCCCGTATGACCATCGGCCGCACGGTGCACCTCAGCACCTAAATCTGACAGATGTAGCTTAAGCAGCTCAGCGATATCATCTTGATCTTCGACGATCAAAATACGCTTATTTTCCATTGTTTATGCCTTATATAATGCGAGTCGCATCATGATAATCGCTAAGTATCACAGCAATGTCACGATTTTTTATCAAGGCTATTATTAAAGCCCATCTACAATATAAAGCGAATTTTATGATGTGGAGCAAAGGCTTAGCTACTGTGCCGCCTCAACCAAATCGGTGCTTTGTTGGAACTGATACAGCTGATTTAGCTTTGTTTGCAGCCCTACCCGATTGGGCAGATGGGGATCATGCAATAAATACCACATCCATTGCAGATAGCACACAGCTGGCTGCATAAGCTTGACTTCCTCCAGGCAAAAATCGGTTTTTGTACATTGGTTATAAGACTCAAGGAAGTCACTTAATTGCTTGTCCGTGTAGGGTACTGACAATGACAGCAAGGCAAAGTCAAACAAGGGGTCACCGACTGCGCTATATTCAAAGTCGATAAACTTAATCTGTTCAGCACTTAATAACAGTAAATTGGCGGGGTTTAAGTCGTTGTGACAAAGAACCCGAGGGTGGCTAAAGCGCGACAGCTCTGAAAATACGCGGCTGATATGAAATTGATAAAATTCCAGCTGCTGCTGAAACTCCATCCGCTCCATTGTACTTAGGCGGGTGTCTTGTTTGGTGAATTCATTGTCCAGTTGCTCATAATAATGCTGGCAGCGCTGTTCGATGTTGAATACTCGAATACCCTCAGTATTTAATTGATGGAACTGGCTCAGACAAGTTGCCAACAGATGGGATTGTTGCAGTAATTGGCTTGGCTTATTTATGGCTGGGGTTTCGGGGCAAAATTCGGTCAGCATCAAACCTTTGCGAGCATTGGCGTAAAACAGCTGAGGCGACAGTCCCTGCGCTCGGGCGCGTTGATAAATATCTATTTCTTGGTCTAAATCCAAACCTAAGCGGTCGCTATCAGCCTGCTGCAGGCGTAACACCTTATTGGACTCAGAACCGCTGGAAGTAGAATAATGTAAGCAGAAATTTAAATTGCTTTCACTTTCCAGCATCGAAACGTGACTGATGTCACGTTGATACTGTACTGGCAAAACAGACAGGGCATTGTCCAGCAACGACTTAACATTGGACGTAATTTGACCTTCCATGACCTTTACTCTCGCTACACCACTGAGACCCGAAGCCCACAGCAATTAATCATAGTGGCGAATTCGGGAGCATGACTTTGTCATTGTAGAAATTACGTCGATATTGGCTTATTCGCATCTCTTGCCGAATTTTAAGCCGAAGAAGTTGCAGTTAGGTTTTGCTGTTGCAAAGTTTTCCACCAAGTTATTAAACCAACCACCACAATAATCTCGTACAAAACAAACAAACCGGCAGTCAGTATAAGCCCCCTATCTAAATATAGATAGATACAAACACCGTCTATGAGCAACCAATAAAGCCAATTTTCAAAAACTTTTTTGGTAACCATATAAGTGGTAATAACAGCGCCCCATGTTGTAAATGAATCGAGATAAGGCAATGCCGCCCGGGTGTTTTCGTTGAGCAGATAACCACTGCCTAAGGTTAATAGTATAACGGCTGCGACGGCGACTAGGTGTTGTTGTAGTCCCCAACGCTGAATCTTCAGGGTGCCAGAATCAATATTGGGGCTGCGCCACTGCCACCAGCCATATACTGCCATGCCTAAATAGTATAGCTGCAACGCTGATTCCATTAGCAAGGCGCTGTCCCAAAAAATAAGGCTGTATAGCGCTGTGCTGATAAATGCGGCATACCAGCATAGGTTATTTTCACGCACCGCTAAAACGAGATAAAGCAAAGCAAAGATAACGGCGATTGGCTCCAGAGCCTGCATTTGCGTCAAGTCTCTAAGCAGCAGTTGCCAAAAATGATGGAGCTCGGCAATGAACTCCATTTTAGACCCAAGGCTCTCTGACGTCTCGGCCTAAAAATTTCGCCACGAAAACTGATCGGCCGTAGAGCTCAAACGACGTCTTAATTTCCTTTTGCAGCACCGCCATCACGGTATCATAATCACCGTACAAACAAGTATTGGTATAACTGGTTTCCACATCGATGTCCGGATATTGCTTGAATCGTTCGATCACCGCGTCAATTGGCGGAATAAAATTATCGGCTAATGGATATAGACTGATTTCTACGCTTAGCTTCATATAATGGGCTCCATTTGAAAAACCCGCCTCGCGGCGGGTCTAGATTAAAATTGATAGGACGCTTTTACCCCAACTTGACGCGGTGCGCCGTATTGAAAATAGCCCTTAGACGCATACCCATCTCTAGGGTCGTTGCCAAAACCACCGAAGCCACGAACATAATAATCTTTATTGCTTAGATTTTTACCCCATAGGACTAAGGTCCAATTTTCAAGTTGGTAACGCAAGTTGGCATTCAACAAGGCATAGCGGCTTGATTGTTCATCGTGACTGTCGGAAAAATAGAAATCGTCTTTACCTTCTAGGTTCACAGCGCCGGTTAAGTCATCGCTAAACGCATAGCTTAATGAAGCACTAAACTGGTAACCTGGAGCGTGTGCAGCCTCACCGTTGCTGCGGCTAAAATCTTCATCCTCAAGCTCGGTATTTAACAAGCCCAGAGCCATGCTGACATTTAGCGCTGCGCTGGCCTGCCAATCGGTTGCCACTTCCAAACCATAGGATTCACCTTTGGCGGAATTATCAAAATAGTCAACAAAAATTGTATTACCGGCGGGCTTTAATACCGGATTCGAACTTTTAATTTGCACATCAGTTCGGTCTTGATAAAAAGCCGCGACTCGCAATTGCAACGCAAGGTCGCTAAAGAAAGCCTTATACCCTAGCTCGTAATTTAAAAGCGACTCGGCTTCAAACGGACGCTGCTCGGGGTTTAAATCGCCGTCGGTATTGTAACCTCCCGCCTTGTAACCGCGGGACAATAGAGCATAGGTATTTTGTTCGTCATCAATGGCATAGCTTAGTGCCAAACGCCCCCCCCATAGATTTTCATCAATATTGCCAGTGATAGCATTAGTATCTTTATAGCTGCTGCCGTGGCGCTCATAGCGTAGACCTGTAACCAGCGTAACTCTATCTGACAACTTTGTATCCAGCTGCCCATACAATGCCGCCCGTTGTATTTCATAACTACTGCTCAATACGGCGCTACCGCTGTACTGGCGATCTAGGTCAACTTCCTGATCAAAATAATAGGCCCCAAGCAACCAGTCACTGCTGCCAGAGAATATTTTAGCTGCAGGGCTGGACAACAGTCGCAGATCCAAGCTGTAGTTATCACGCTGACGCTGATAATTATCGGTCGCGCTGTAGCCTCCAGGGTGCAGCCCAACAAAAGCCCAGTCCTCATCGTAACCATATTCTAAATCTGATTTTGAGGTGCTCAGTAAAACTTCGGCATCGATCTCATCGCTGACGGAAAATTCTAACTTGGCTGCTAGAGCATAAGTGGTTTGACGATCATGGCCGGGCTTATCCGACAAGGTGTGGCGAGTATTGTCTAGCGAAAACGCATCGTAGCCATTGTCGTTATCAACATACAAGGCCGTAACCGCCAATACAGTCTGCTCGCTGTACTTATGGATCAATTTTGCCCGCAATGCTGTCTCATCGATATTGTTAGTATCGCTGCGGCCTAAGTGGTCATTTTTAATGAAGCCATCGCTGCGTTGGTGGTTAAAAGAAAAACGCACTCCGGTCTGCTCGCTAATGGGAGTCGACACAAGTCCTTCAATTGTATAGCTGCCATACTCAGCTACAGTAGCCGCTAAGTTGGCAGTAAACTCATTAGCCGGGTCGTTAGATTGGACATTAATGAGGCCAGCCAGTGCATTGGCGCCATAGGCCGTACCCTGGGGGCCATTCAGTATCTCTACCTGCTTCACATCCATCAATGCCACACCACTGCCAACGCCACTCATATCTATGCCGTCAACAATGACACCTACCGATGGATTTATCGGCTCAACAAATTGGCTGCGTAAGCCTATACCGCGAATTTGGAAATACCGAGCTCTTGATGAGCCACTGGAAATGTTAACGTTGGGAGCGTGGCCCAAGAGCTGCTCTAAGTGTTGTGCGCCTTTTTGTTCGATAGCCAAACTATCGAATACCGCGACACTACTGGCTATATTTTGCAAGCTAACATCGCGAAAATCTGCACTGACCAGTATTTCTTCTAATACATTTACATCGGCTTGGCTAAACTGGCTTAGGCCCATGGCGGCGATTGCCGTGGCTAGGGGAAATTTTTTACAGTTAAAATTGGTTTTCATTCAAGTCTCCATGTCGTTCGGGAGACCCGGTTGCTGCGGGGTTTAGTTGAAAAAAATGCTGAAGTTGACGGGCATTTTTATTCCTATTCCTACGCCGGCATAATCCGGATCAGGTTCAAAGGGTTTATTCATCAGCAGCTACCAACTGGCAGGCTACTGAGAAAATCTCAGACTAGTGTCACCCCTTAGGATGCTTGATGATCGGCAGACAAGCTGCAATCCATCAAAGCGGCGCCATTCTACCAGTTGTCAACAATTTGTCATCTTCTTTATTAATTGCGGCAAGAGGGTTGATCTTGCTGGGTTGCTTTTCCATCCAGCCATTGGCTTAAATTGTTACTGGCGCGGTAACTTGGGTGAGCCGGCCAAGGCCCACCTAGCTAGAAAAACGTTGGTTTCATATTCGATCGACTATTAAAAGGGTTGAAGCATCAAAACTGGCGCCAATTACACCAACAAGCTTTGCGACATAATTGGCTTAGCACTGATAATCGAGTCACAATAATCCTACCTCGAAAAATCACTCACCTAAACATTATAGATGTCGCTTAAGCTTATTGATCTCATCTCGTACTCGCCCAGCCAGTTCGAACTCCAAATCTTTGGCGTGCTGCATCATGCGTGCTTCTAGCTCAGTAATGTGTAGCCAAACATCCTTGCCTTGTGGCAGTTGATAGTTAGCAGCCTGTTCGGCCACCTTATCGCGTTGCCTACCTCGGCCGACACCTACTCTGGCGCCCTCCATGATATCCGCCACGGTTTTTATAATGCCCTTTGGCTCAATACCATGCTCTTTGTTGTAAGCAATCTGGGTATTGCGGCGGCTTTCAGTAATATCCATGGCTCTTTGCATCGAACCGGTAACACGGTCAGCGTATAGAATGGCTTTACCGTTAACGTTTCGCGCCGCTCGTCCAATGGTCTGGATCAAGGATCGATCAGAGCGGAGGAAACCTTCTTTATCCGCATCTAGTATCGCCACCAAGGAGACCTCAGGCATATCTAAGCCTTCACGCAATAAATTGATGCCGACTAAAACATCAAATTCCCCTAGGCGTAAATCACGAATAATTTCCACCCGTTCAACCGTATCAATATCCGAATGTAAATAGCGCACCCTGACACCGTGGTCCTGCAAGTATTCGGTAAGATCTTCAGCCATGCGCTTGGTTAACGTGGTGACTAATATGCGCTCATTGAGGGCGGCAACCCGACCAATTTCGCTTAACACATCATCAACCTGATTCCCGGCCGGTCGAACTTCAATTATCGGGTCGAGCAAGCCGGTCGGCCTAACAACCTGCTCAACCACCTTACCTTGATGCTCCGCCTCATATTTACCCGGTGTGGCAGAGACAAAAATCGTTTGCGGTGCCCCCGACTCCCATTCTTCAAATCGCATCGGACGATTATCCAAGGCCGAGGGCAGGCGAAAACCATATTCGACCAAGGTTTCTTTGCGCGAGCGATCGCCTTTGTACATGGCGCCGATTTGCGGCACGGTTACGTGGGACTCGTCCAGTATTAGCAGGGCATTGTCGGGGAGATAATCATACAAGGTGGGCGGTGGATCGCCAGGATTACGGCCGGACAAATAGCGCGAGTAGTTTTCAATACCATTGCAATAGCCTAGTTCCCGCATCATCTCGGTATCGTATTTGACTCGCTGCTCCAGCCGCTGAGCCTCTACCAACTTATTATTCTCCCGCAATTGGGCCAATCGTTCCTTCGCTTCAGCTTCGATGTGCACCACCGCATCTAAAATTCTTTGCCGTGGAGTTACATAGTGCGACTTTGGGTAAATGGTATAACGTGGCAGCTTGCTTAAGACCTCACCCGTTAAAGGGTCAAACAAATACAGCTGGTCAACCTCTTGATCGAACAATTCAATACGCAAAGCGGCATGATCTGAATCCGCAGGGTAGATATCAATGACATCACCACGAACGCGATAAGTCGCCCGGCGAAAATCCTGATCATTGCGGCTGTACTGTAACTCCGCTAATTTTCGTAGAATTTCACGCTGGTCGATTTGGTCACCACGGGTCAAATGCAAAACCATTTTCAGATACGCATCGGGGTCACCCAGGCCATAAATAGCCGACACCGTTGCCACCACTATCGCGTCCTTACGCTCCATTAGAGCCTTGGTCGCCGACAACCGCATCTGCTCAATATGTTCATTTATCGATGCGTCTTTTTCAATAAAAGTGTCCGAAGACGGAACATAAGCTTCAGGCTGATAATAATCGTAGTAAGAAACAAAATACTCGACCGAATTATTCGGAAAAAATTCTTTCAACTCACCATACAGCTGCGCTGCCAGGGTCTTATTATGAGCCATAACCATGGTTGGACGCTGCACTTCGGCGATGACATTGGCAATGGTAAAGGTTTTACCAGAACCGGTTACGCCCAGCAAAGTCTGATGCGCCAAACCATCTTCCAGGCCTTCTACCAAGGCCTTAATAGCTTCGGGCTGATCTCCCGCTGGCGAGAATCGGCTTCGAACTTCAAACTGCTTTGTCATAAACGGATAAACCTTATCAATCAACGGCGCTTTATTTTGGAGTTGGCCCAAGGGGTGTCGGGCTTGCTGGGCACAGTTTCTGTTGCGGCTAATTTTTTAGCCCGATGATCGGATTGATTAGGCGAGTTAGTTGATTGCAATAGCCAGCATTGGTGTATGCGCTGGTTACGCTGAAAGTCCTTGTCGATGGTCTCAGCACTGATGTTTTTAATTTGATAGGCGTTAAGTGATTCTTCATCGAGTTTAAAACTGCGTAAATTATTGGAGAAAAATAACTGCCCGCCAGGATTGAGTAACTCCATACAGCGGTGAACCAGTTCGACATGGTCGCGCTGTATATCTAGCACCTTCTCCATCTTCTTTGAATTCGAAAAACTTGGCGGATCCATTAGAATCACATCAAAGCCTTCCCGACAGCTTTTTAAGTAATCAAAACAATCTTGCCGTAGCAGTGTATGCCGGGCGCCGTTGATACGGTTTTGCTTAAGATTATCTTCCGCCCAGGACAAGTAGGTGTTCGACATATCAACTGAAACCGAACTCCGGGCGCCGGCCAAAGCAGCTTGCACCGTCGCTGTGGCGGTGTAACAAAATAGATTTAGAAAAGTCTTCCCGGTTACCTCGCTAGCGATCATTTTACGGACCAGGCGGTGATCTAAAAATACCCCACTATCCAAATAATCGGCCAACTTAACCTTTAAGCTAGCCTGTCCCTCGCGCACCCAAAACATGCTGTCACGCTGTTCCTCACTACGTTCCTGACGCTGATACTGCTCCTTGCCGCGCTGACGCTGACGCTGCTTGGTAAATACCCGTTCGGGCTCTACGTCTAACGCCACCATGGCGCCATTTACCAAATCCTTGAAGCGGATTTCTGCCTTGTCCTCATCAATAGTTTTGGGGGCGCGATACTCTTGGATATGCAGAGCTTCGGCATAGACATCAACGGCGGCTGAATACTCTGGAATATCAGCATCGTATACCCGATAACAATCGGTATCGGCGGTCTTTAACCACTTGCGTAAAGGTTTTAAGTTTTTACGAATTCGGTTTAACACCATCACCGCGCCTTCAGAAAGATCTTCTTCGCGTAATTTGTTTATCGCTTGCTTGTCTTCAATTGGCTTAGGTGGAGCATTGATAAACTGTGTTGCTTGCATTTGAAAGCACAGCAGCTCACTGGGGATGGTGCCATTAAATAATTTATAACGCTTGCTGGCTTTTAAACCCATGCTTTTACCGAGCTGCGGCTCACCGGTAAATACGGCACCCTGCCAGCCGAGAAACTCCTGTTTCATCCTATCGCCGAGCTGACGATATAATGTAGAAAGTTGCTCGAGTTCGCCCAAACGCTCACCGTAAGGAGGGTTGCAAATTATAAGGCCATTGTTTGGCTCGTTACCATTTAATTCAGGTTTGGAAAATTCAGCCACCGGCTTGCAGTTTACCGACACCAACTGATTTAAGTCGGCCCGATTAATATTGGATTGCGCGGCTTTGAGTACGCCAGGGTCAATATCGTTGCCGCTTATTAATGGCATATCCTGCAAGCTCGCCAGGCGCTTACGTTCAAGTGCTTCTTCGCGCAAAGGCAGCCATAGGTCCTTGCGGAAATTAAGCCAGGTTTCAAAACCAAAACTGGGCCTGGCCAAACCCGGAGCTATGTCCGCGGCAAAAAAGGCAGCCTCTATCAAAAAAGTCCCTGAACCACACATCGGATCTAATAACGCCAGCCCTGCAACGGTACCATCTACCTTCGCTTGGGCTAATAATTGTGGCCAGCCGGCGCGGATTAGCACCGCTGCGGCTAGGTTTTCCTTGAGTGGAGCAGCACCCTGCTGTAATCGGTAGCCGCGTCGGTGCAGGCTGTCACCGGACATATCTAGACTCAAGGTAATGGTGCCGCGACTCAAGCGAGCATTGATTCGAACATCGGGGTTTTGCTTATTAATCGAAGGGCGCTCACCACTTTGCTCGCGGATGCGATCAACAATGGCATCTTTGATCTTTAGGGCGCCAAACTGGCTATTGTTTATCACCTTATCGGTGCCAATAAAATCCACCACCATATCGCCATCGCTGCTGAGGAAATGCTCCCAAGGCAGGGCCTTTACCGCATTGTAGATATCCTCGGCACTCTTGGCGTTAATACGATCCAGGGGCATCAACACCTTGTTGGCCAGGCGGGACCACAAGCACGCCTTATAAGAGGCAATAATACCGGCCTCAGTACCGGAGTCGGAGAAGTAGACTCCAGCGATGGTCTGCCGACAATCGTCAATGCCTAGGTCTTTTAGCTCTTGCTCTAGCAAGCCTTCCAGGCCCTTGGGGCAGCTGGCAAAAAACGCATCGGGGTTATGCTTAAGGTGTTTGTTGATTTTTTGATCTTTTGACACAGAATATTCCAAACTTAAAAATAGGCTTATTAAAACTCATGCTTATAACGCTGGCGCAGTATTCAACAAAAACCTCAAATCGGGGGTTTGTTACGCCAAATCAGATCCAACTATATCCATATACGCTAGATTTCGACTTTTCTAGAAGAAATAAAACATTTCAGTTTTAGGACATTTTTGTTTAACTGGGGGTCTGTTCCGAAGCTTAGCTGGAAAGCAGACAGATATTGACCGCTAAAGCGGCATTATACATAGCTTACAGAGTCATCGCTAAGGAGCTTATCACCCACCACAATCATCTACTTCGAAAAGTAGCCTAAAAAAGGAGTTTGCAAGTTCTCTGCTGTACAAATATCAAACACATAATCTCATAACGCCCGGTTGGAGGAGGATTAACCAGCCTACATGCAAAATTAGATGAAGTATTTACGATATATATAGACAGATAGCTGGCGGAGTCAGGAAGCCTAAGTCTTTAGGTTTCAATTTGGCCCCACCAACAACAAAGAAAAGGTGAATGAACCAATGAAGAAACTGAAACGTGACCCACTTTCCCGTGCTTTTACCCGTGGCTATAAGGCTGGATGTGATGAAAAATCCCGCAGCAGCTGCCCACACGATACTGGTGAACCCAGGCAATACTGGCTAAGTGGATGGCGCGAAGGACGCGAAGATCATTGGAATGGCTTTAATAAACAAGCCCAAATGCAACGAATCAGTAATATGTAATACTGCGCAATAAAAAAGGGTCGGCTGTTGCCGGCCTTTTTTGTGTCTTGCCACCTCAATTTTAGCCATTACTCAATGAGCTAGGCCGATCTATTCACTTGATTGAGTCGCCTGATATTGGCGCACACCTTCGGCGACATCGAGTATTAGGCTTGGCCCCTGATAAATAAAATTGCTGTAAACCTGCAGCAGCTTAGCGCCTGCTGCCATTTTCGCCTTGGCCGCCGCGGCTGAGTCGATGCCGCCTACCCCAATAATCGGCAGTTTATCCCCTAGTTCAGCGTATAGCTGGGCGATAACCTCGGTGCTTTTATCCGTCAGCGGGCTTCCACTCAAACCGCCCATTTCATCTTTGTGCTCACTATCCTCAACGCCTTCACGACCAATGGTGGTATTGGTCGCGATGACGCCATCCATGCCGTTATCAACTAAGCTCTTGGCCACCGCAGCAATGGCTTCTGGGTCCATATCTGGGGCAATTTTTACGGCAATGGGCACATAACGACCGTGCTCCTGCTGCAACCTGCCCTGTTCCGCTTTAATACCGCCTAGTAATTGATTTAAGCTGTCGCCGAATTGTAAATCTCGTAAGCCAGGCGTATTGGGAGATGAGATGTTGACCGTGACATAATCTGCGTAGGCGTATACCTTTTGCAGGCAAATAATGTAATCACTGAGCGCATCCTGCTCAAGGGTAAGCTTGTTCTTGCCGATATTTATTCCCAGGACACCGTTAAAACGGCGTTTTTTAACCTGCTCAACTAAGTGGTCGACGCCCTTATTATTAAAACCAAAACGATTAATAATCGCATTGTGCTCTTTTAAGCGGAACAAGCGGGGCTTATCATTACCCGGCTGGGGTTGTGGCGTAATGGTTCCAATTTCGACAAAACCAAAGCCGAGCTGGCCCAGGCCATTAAAATAATCGCCGTTTTTATCAAGCCCTGCGGCCAATCCGACCGGGTTGGGGAATTTAAGCCCCATTACCGTTACGGGGTTGTCCCTGGGAACGTCAACAAAAGGACGCAGCAAATGTAAACGTTCGGCCGCGCCGATCATATCCAGACTTAGTTCATGGGAAAATTCAGGGTCTAAACGAAATAGGATATTGCGAAGCAAGGAATACATAGGCGTGTTGGCTGACTAATTTGATGAAGGTCGCGGATTTTATCACGCCACTCGTCCAGGCACAGCCCTCAGCTGCTTTAATTATACTTTTTCAACTGATTTAAGCTTATTGTTTTGATCGAAAATAATACGAAAACTGCCTCGTACTCCGTCACGGCCAACGTGGTTGCGTAAAGCGTTAACCGGAAATTGGACACTACGGCCATCGCGGCTGCGGGCGTAAACAGTTCGAATCGCCTCACGATAGAGGCGCTGGTATTCTTCTGGGGAGATGTAAAGATCGACTATCAGGCTGTTCATTGATTCTATATTACGACTGGGTTGTACTTTATAGGCTGGATTAAAGGGCGCCAGCCCATTAACTGCGCTAGCTGCGGTCCTGGGTATTTACCGGCCGCGTACTCTACCTAGCGGCTTGGAACTAATGCCCGCGGCTAAAATAATTAAAACACGGCGCCTCCTGTCGATGACCAGAAGGCGCGAAGTTCTAACTAGCTGGCATCAGCCACTATGGTCAAGTTTTCACAATGGTTGCTGGCTTGGGCCAAATCCAGTAACTCACGCATGGCAACCGAGAACATAGCAAAATCCGCGACCGGGGCATTTTGCAGCTCGGTGATCATTTCTAACCAGCGGTCGACCAATACCCGGTGCTCTTCATCCCACAGCGATAAAACGTCAGCGGTTGGCATCCCCTTGGGGCTCAAACGTATAAAAGAAATTGCCAAGCTGCGCATCTGATGTTCGAGGTCATCCATAAACGATTCCCTCGCCATCGCTTGCCAATAGGTCGAAACTTTAACCTCTTGTATACGCCGGGCGAAATCATGCAAACCCAGATGCTGTCCCAAGGTGAAATACACTTCAGCCAAAACACAGGCCTCAGCACCGGTTTGTTTTAAGGCATGAACCAAGTCTAAGCCAGAATAAATATTGGCACGAATCGCAGCATCACCCGCTAGGTCTTCTGGCACCCCGGCATCCATTAGTTTTTGCTTTTGCAGCAGCCATTCTTGTTTAGGCTCGCCGGACATAGCATCCGGTAGGCAGCTAATAATTTGCTTCAATTCACTGCCAAATTCCTGCACTTCGACCGCAGGGCTTAAGCGACTGCGGCGATGGCGCAACAGCCAGCGAGCGGCACGACGAACTCGACGATTGATGCCATCCATAAGTTCAAATTGCAACTCAGCGGACACCACAAAATCAAGATCGGCGATGCGCCGGCGATAATCCACCAGTTGATAAATATCCCGTGCCGCGACGTAGGCCTTAGCTACTTGACCGGCATCTGAACCTGTCGCCTCCATCAAGCGATGGCTAAAAGTGATGCCCATATTGTTGACCATATCATTGGCAACTTGGGTGGCTATTATTTCACGGCGTAGGCGATGGCGATAAATTTGCTCTGGAAATTTTTCTAGCAATAGCGGCGGGAAGGCTTTTTCAATCGATTTCTCCATGTATTTATCATCAGAAATATCGGCCTCAGCCAACTCATCCTTTAACGACGCTTTACTGTAGGAGATAAGAACAGATAACTCGGGCCGGGTTAGGCCTTCGGCCTGGGCCTGGCGTTCGATCAATGCCTCATCCTGAGGAATATACTCGAGATCCCTATCCAAGCGCCCCTCAGCTTCCAGTGAATTAATCATCCGGCGATACTCACCCAGTCGGTGAGCGGTCTGATATTCCGCCAGGCTAATCGCCTGGGTTTGGCGATAGTTATTGCCCAGCACCAGGTCAGAAACCGTGTCGGTCATCTGCGCCAGCAATTTATTACGCTGCTTGCCCGTCATGTCACCGTTGCCGACGACATCATCTAATAAAATTTTGATATTAACTTCGTGGTCCGAGCAATCAACCCCGGCCGCATTATCTATAAAGTCGGTATTACAGCTGCCACCAGCTTGGCAATATTCAATCCGTCCCAGCTGGGTTAGACCAAGGTTACCGCCCTCACCAAAGACCTTACAGCGCAGCTCGTTGCCATTGACGCGAAGGCTGTCATTGGCCTTGTCCCCTGCATCAGCGTGGCTTTCCTCGCTGGATTTAACGTAGGTACCAATACCGCCGTTCCAAATCAAATCAACCGGCGCCTTCATTAAGCGGTTAATTAATTCCGTTGGCGTAAGTGTGCTCTCCTGAATGTCGAAGGCTTGCTTCATCTCTTTGCTAATTCGAATTGACTTCGCCGAGCGCTCAAAAAGGCCGCCACCTGCGGAAATTAATTCCTTATTGTAATCGGTCCAGGAAGAACGAGGCAGTTCAAATAGGCGCTGTCGCTCAACAAAGCTTGCCGCTACGGCAGGCTTTGGATCGATAAAGATATGCATATGGTTAAACGCCGCCACCATGGCAATATGCTCGGACAATAACATGCCGTTACCAAATACATCACCCGCCATGTCGCCGATACCGATAACACTAAATTCTTGGCTTTGAACATCGAGGCCCTTTTCTTTAAAGTGACGCTGCACACTAACCCAGGCACCTTTAGCGGTAATGCCCATGCCTTTGTGGTCATAGCCAACGCTGCCGCCGGAAGCAAATGCATCGCCCAGCCAATGGCCATACTGATCGGATATTTCGTTGGCGATATCAGAAAAAGTGGCTGTGCCTTTATCCGCGGCGACAACTAAATATGGGTCATCTTCATCTTTACGCACCACATCAATCGGCGGCACCACAGCACCGCCCACTAAGTTATCAGTAACATCGAGTAGACCCCGAATAAATATTTTATAACACTCCACTCCTTCTTTTAAGAAGGCTTCGCGGCCACCCTCACTGGGCGGACGTTTAGCAACAAAACCACCTTTGGCTCCATTAGGTACAATTACAGCATTTTTAACTTGCTGGGCTTTAACCAAGCCCAATACTTCGGTGCGGTAATCTTCATGGCGGTCTGACCAGCGTAAGCCACCACGGGCTACTTTCCCACCGCGCAGGTGCACACCTTCGACCCGGGGTGAATAAACAAATATTTCAAACATCGGCCGCGGCTCAGGGATGTCAACGATGCTGCGGGGGCCAAACTTAAACGACATATAAGACTTAGGGGCGCCCTGCTCATCGGTTTGGTAGCAATTGGTACGTAAAGTGCCGCGAATCATATCCAAATAACGGCGAATGACCCGATCTTCATTAAGATTGGCCACCGCGTCTAGGTCGGCAATAATTCCTTGCTCAATGGCGCTGGCGTCAGCCGACGACTCGGGGTCAAAATTGGCATCAAATAAGGCAACTACTTTTTTCGCCAGGTCCATATGATTGGCTAGGGTATTGGCTATAAATGTTTGACTGCTGGCAAAACGAGTTTGTTTCATATAGCGGGCATAAGCGCGCAACATAGACACCGCGCGCCAGCTAATTCCGGCGCCGATAATTAAGCGGTTAAAGGCGTCGCTTTCCGCCTTGCCCTGCCAGATGGCGGTAAATGCATTTTGAAATTCATCACGAACCTTAAGAAAATCTACTTTTACTGGCAGGTTGTAATGCAAATGGAAATCATGCAAATAGACCTTCTCGCCGGTATTGCGAGTGATCTTATGTGGGTGTTCCGAGATTACTCGCAAGCCCATACGCTCAAGCACCGGAATAACTTCCGACAGCTCAAGCATTTCATCCATATGAAAAACTTTAAACCGCACATCATTTTTACCGGATCCAATGGGTTGGTAAAAACTCATGGCGATTTGATTTTTACTTTTCAGGCCGCGTAGTATATCGAGATCCTGCACTGCCGTGCGGGCATTGTAACTAGACTGGTAGCCTGGCGAAAATGCCTGCTCGAACTCTTCGAACAACTTATGCCCAACGCCTTCGCCATGGGCTTCATTTAATGATGTGAGCAGATGATCTTCCCAGGAACGGGCTAATTCGGTTACCCTCTCCTGCAGATTTTGTTTGTCATAATCCAAGATCTTAGACTGATCCAGTTTAAAAACCATATGCACACGAGCCAGGGTCGACTCTGAAAAATGGGTAGTGAATTCATGTTCAACCGCACCGATAGCCTCGGCGATAGTGCTTTGAATCCTATGCCTTACCCGAGTGCTAAAGACATCCTTAGGCACATAGACCAAACAGCTAATAAACTTGCCATAGGCATCTTGGCGCATAAACAAGCGAACCATACGGCGCTCGTTTATATGGGCAACGCCGGTCACGGTTTCCCGTAAATCTGCCAACGAACTTTGAAATAACTCATCCCGAGGCAAGGCATCAATCACCAGGTTAAGCATGCGGTAATCGTGAGTGCCAGGGTTTAGTTCAGAGGCTCGTACAATTTGTTCTACTTTCTGTCGGATTAACGGAATCTTTTGTGGTTTTAATGAATAAACTTCAGCCGTAAAGAGCCCGATAAAGCGACATTCGCCACAGGCAACGCCTTTTTTATCGAACTGTTTGACCACCACATAATCAGAATACGCGTTACGGTGTACCTTCGATCGCATCGATGATTTAGAAAAGGATATCAGTTGCTCCGAGCTATAAAACGCCTGCATGCCGGGGTTGAAATCGCCGACCTTCATACTGGTGTTCATCTTGCCATGGCGCTTGAACAAGCCTAGCCGCTGCTCTTTGTTCTCCAATAACTGGCGAGATTTGGCGTCGCCGTCAAAACGATATTCGGAATAGCCCAAAAAGGTAAAATGATTACCTAGCCAGACTAAGAAGTCTTCGGCCTCCTGTAAATTTTCCGGATCGACTGAGTTTTCACCCTGTTTCATTTGCTCAATTGTTTTTTGTAACTGCGCCGACAGCGGTTGGTAATCATCCACCACCATTTCGACATCCGCTAATATCTCTTGCAACGACGAGGCCAGCTCATCAATAGCGTCGACATCAATCAGGCGATTTATCTCCAGATAAACCAGTGTCTCGGTGCGAAAACCAGTGCCTGGCTTTAAAGCGGACTCGGCTAGCTCCTGCAGATTACCACTGGCATCGCGTTTAATCGCCACCACGGTGCTCTTTACAGCATGGATAGCGATATCACGTCGATTCATTTCCATCCGGATTGAATCAACTAAAAAAGGCATGTCTTTTTTTAATACGGCAACAACGGTGTGGGGGCTTAACCAGCCATCCTCTTCTAAAGTTGGATTATAAACCCGAGTTTTGGCAATTCCGGTTTGTTTGCTCTGGAGGAAATGCCAATTGGCGAAATTACAGCCGTAGATATCCGAAATTTTTCGGCCGTTCAGCTCTACTACCGGATACTGGTCATAAAACTGCCGGCTAAAACTCATTAGGCGACTCGCGTCGGCTTTTTTATTATTCGCTGCAATAACCTGATCTAGCTGCTCTAGAAAGCCCGCTTTATCTTGTACCGCCAAGACACTCATATCCACTTTGATCACCGCCATTTAAAAACCACAGATACACCGCCGAGACAAATTACTCGGAAGGTCCAAATGCCACGCAGAATACCCCCTTTGCGGCAAAATTTTCCATCGAATTAGGGCCTTAGCGTAGCCAATTAATTCGATTTGTAAGGTCAAACGATGCTTATCCTCTTCAGATGAGGAAATAAGCACTTTTCTTGCAATCTTCTCGCCTTAGTAACCAAGCATAGACCAATTTAGTAAAAAAGGAGGAACTCTTTTCTAATTCAGCCGGTCTATGTCATGCTCAAAACAAGACGCATTTAAGCCGAATTCGGGTAATTAAAGGCGACGACTCAGCAGCGCAATGTTGCAGCCTCAACTACATAGGTTAGAATCCCTCGCTGATGAATGAATTTAAACTCCTAAAGCACTTGCTTAACAGGCCAAATAATGACCAACGCAACGCAAATACAACAATTAAATCAATGGCTTAGCAGCCAAATTATTGGCCAAGCCCATCTCGTTGAACGCTTGTTGATCGCCATCCTTGCCGACGGTCACCTACTGGTCGAGGGCGCGCCAGGCCTGGCAAAAACCAAAGCCATTAAAACCCTTGCTCAGGGAATCGAAGGCAACTTTCAGCGCGTTCAGTTTACCCCTGACCTGCTGCCTTCCGACATTACCGGTACCGACATCTATCGGCCGCAAACCGGACAGTTTGAGTTTCAGCCGGGGCCTATTTTCCATAATTTAGTGTTGGCCGATGAAATTAACCGAGCTCCGGCCAAGGTTCAGTCGGCATTATTGGAAGCAATGGGCGAAAGCCAAATCAGTGTGGGCCGCAGTACCTACTCATTACCGGAGCTGTTTATGGTGATGGCGACCCAGAACCCGATCGAACAAGAAGGTACCTATCCGCTACCGGAAGCGCAGCTGGACCGATTCCTTATGCACGTTGAGGTTAGCTACCCAGACGCTAAGGCAGAAAAACAGATCTTGCGCCTGACCCGGGCCGAAGATCGCAACGACGAAGCGACCAAACCAAACCCCATAAGCCAAGCCAGCCTGCTGGCTATGCGCCAGGAAATATTAGCGTTACATATGGCTGAAGCGGTCGAAGATTATATTGTCCAGCTAACCATGGCCAGTCGTAATCCAGCCAGCTACGACCCACAGCTGGCTGAATGGTTAGATTATGGCGTAAGCCCGCGCGGCACCATCGCCTTGGACCGCTGTGCTCGGGCCCACGCCTGGATGCATAAGCGCGATTTTGTTAGCCCTGAAGATGTTCAAGCCGTGGCACACGATGTAATGCGTCATCGCTTGATACTCAGTTTTGAGGCCGAGGCTAACGGCATTGATAGCAACCAAGTTATCAATCGATTATTACAACTGGTCGCTGTCGCCTAATATGTTTGACGCCCATGCCTTTTACGGCTGTAATAGCCGACTCAGCGACTTAATTAAGCTGCGCCACCTGGCGGCCGAGCTCAATATTTTCAGTCGTAAAATTAGCCGCTCGCATTTGGCCGGCCAACAGAAAACTCATTTTCGCGGCCGCGGCATGGAGTTTGAAGAGGTACGTCTCTATCAGCCTGGTGACGATGTGCGCACTATCGATTGGCGCGTTACCGCAAGAACCCAGGTTCCCCATACCAAGGTCTATCGGGAAGAACGAGAAAGGCCGGTGCTGATTGTCACCGACCTGCGGTCACCGATGTTTTTCGGCAGCCAAAAACGATTTAAGTCGGTGCAAGCAGTCACCATAGCGGCGCAGCTTGCTTGGGCCGCCTTGCATGGCAATGATCGAGTCGGGGGGCTGGTGTTTGCTCAGGATCAGCATCGAGACATCAGGCCAAAACGCAGCAAGCACCAAGTTATGGCCATGCTGAAAAATTTATGCCAGTTAGACCAGTTGCAGCGCCCACCGATTTTACAAAACAATGAGTTAAGCCTGGCGCAGATACTACAAGACACTCGCCGAGTCACGCGGCCCGGCACAGCCTTATTTATTGTTAGCGATTTTGCCGACTTTGATCACCAGGCTGAAGCCCAGCTGCATTTGCTGTGCCGCCATAATGACATCAGTCTGATTCGCATCAGCGATCCACTAGAGATCGAGCTACCCAATTTGACTCGTTTGCAAATTAGCGACGGCACACAAAAAGTGACTATTAGTAATAATTCAGATCGGCGCCAGCACCACCAGCAGCAGGCGCAGCAACATCTGCACCGGCTGCAGAGCTGTTGCTTAAAACAAGGCGCCGAGTTTATTGATATTAGCACTGCCGATGATCCTATTGAGGCTTTGCAGCAACGCTTCGCTAAGCGCAAATCCGCCAGTTCAAGCCGAGGACAAAGCAGTGTTTAGTCATTTTTGGCAATTACCAACTGCCCCTCCTGGTAGCGGTGGCGACACCCACCCATTGCAGCAACTGCGGCCCATGCATTTGCCTGAATTACCGAGCGCCTGGCCGCTTGCGCCAGGTTGGTGGTTACTGGCCACCGCGGTTTTAGTTTCAATCTATTTTATTTGGCGCTGGCTACAGAAGCGCAAAAAAATCAATGCCCGCAAGCGTTACCGCCAACAGAGTTTAAAAATTTTGCACTCACTACAGCTACGCCAAACCAGCAATTTCGAAGCCATTGCTGAGCTCAACCAGCTATTAAAACGCTGCGCCATCCAGGCCTACGGCCGCAGTCAGGTATCCGCCCTCAGTGGCCAGCGTTGGCTCAGTTTTTTACAGCAGCAAGCCGAGGAACTCAACCTGCAAGCCGCACATTTATTAACTGAAGGTCCCTACTTGCCCGCCGAACAACTGCAAAGCATCGACTTGCAACCGCTGTATTTAATGACCGAAGATTGGATTCAAAACCACCGGAGTCAAGATGCTCGAGTTTAACTGGCCTTGGGCGTTTTTTTTACTGCCCCTGCCCCTGCTAAGCTGGGCCCTGCTACCCGCCGCCGCGCGTCAACAAAGCGCACTGATGGTGCCATTTTTTGCCCAGCTGCAGCAACAGAGCCAAGCCCAACAAGAAAACCCCAGCTCGTTGCTACGCGCCCTCTGGTTGTTGCTAGTATGGTTATTATTGTTGAGCGCTGTGGCTCGACCGCAATGGCTGGGTGAGGCAATAAACTTACCCGCCAGCGGTCGCGACCTATTAATTGCAGTGGATATATCAGGGTCAATGAAAACCCCGGACATGAAGCTAGAAGGCAAGGCGGTAACCCGGCTACAAGTAGTCAAACAGGTGGTTGGAGACTTTGTTGAGCGACGCAAAAATGACCGCCTAGGTTTGGTCCTATTTGGTTCCCAGGCATATCTGCAGGCGCCATTAACCTTTGATCGTAATACTGTAAAGCTGTTGCTGAATGAAGCCCAGCTCGGTTTTGCCGGGGAAAAAACCGCCATCGGTGATGCCATAGGTCTAGCGATCAAGCGCCTGCGTTTACGCCCTGCGGACAGTCGAGTACTGATACTTTTAACCGATGGTGCCAATACCTCCGGTGAAGTCAGCCCCATGCAAGCGGCCAAGCTGGCCGAACAAACCCAGGTGAAAATTTACACTATTGGTGTGGGTGCGGACGAAATGCAAACCGGCGGTATCTTTGGTACCTCCTTTGGTCGCCGCACCGTTAACCCCTCGGCCGACCTCGATGAAAAATCTCTACTGGCAATGGCACAGTTAACCGGCGGCCAATATTTTCGCGCTCGCAACCCGCAGGAGTTACAAGCTATTTACCAGCAGCTCGATAAACTTGAACCGATTGAACAGGAACAGGAAACATTTCGCCCCATTAGCTCCTTGTTTCACTGGCCTCTAGCTTTGGCCTGTTTCTTATACTTTACTGGCTTGATTGCCGCACTTATAAAAAACGCCTTGGGCAGTAGCAGCGGAGCCAGCAGCCAATGAGTTTTGAATTATTTGTGAGCCAGTTACATTTTTTACGGCCCTGGGCGCTACTGCTCATCCCCCTATCCGGCCTAGTCTTTATTTGTTTATTACGCCTGCGTCATAGCGAAAATCTCTGGCGCCAACATATTGATGCTGAGCTGCTGCAGCAACTCACTCTGGCCGATAGCTCAGCTGGGGCCGATAAAAAAAATTGGGTTTGGGCCGCGTTACTGGCAAGCCTCTTCATCAGCCTTGCTTGGGCCGGACCTAGCTGGGAAAAAATCCCCCAGCCGGTACACAAAAAACAAGACGCTCTGGTCATACTACTGGATCTGTCGCCCTCGATGTTAGCCGAGGATATTAAACCGTCGCGAATAATTCGCAGTCGTTACAAGCTAATAGACCTGTTGCAGCAGCGCCAAGAGGGACAAACGGCATTAATTGTCTATGGCGGCGAGGCCCATATTGTCAGCCCCTTAACCGATGATACCGCCACTATAATTAATCTATTACCAGCCCTAAGCCCCGGTCTGCTGCCGTTGACTGGTAGCAATACCGAAATGGCAGTGGAAAAAGCCAGCCAATTACTCATCGACGCCGGTCACAATTATGGCAATATATTATTGCTCAGTGACGGCGTCGTCGAGGAGGCCATCGAAGTCATTACAGATAGCCTAAGCGGCAGCCAATTTAAGTTGTCAGTACTGGCAGTGGGCAGCGAGGATGGCGGCCCTATCCCGACTCGAAGCGGCTTTGCCAAGGACAATAGCGGCGCAATTGTTATTGCTCGGCTAAACCCTGGCCCACTCAAACAACTGAGCCGTGACAATCACGGCCTCTATCAACAGTTACAGCATACCGACGACGACATCGAAGTATTGCAAAACTTTTGGCGTAAGGAACTAAAGCAAGCATCAACCCGGCTGGAAAACCGTGAGTTCGACCAATGGCAAGACCAGGGTTATTGGTTTTTAATTCCGGCGCTGCTATTATTTTTATTGAGTTTTCGGCGTGGTTATCTGTTAACTCAGTTGGCACCTGGTCTTATCGGGCTATTTGTATTAAGTGGACTTATTGCTGCGCTAACAAACAGCCCAGCCAGCCATGCGCAAGCCCCAACACCAGCAGCGCCATTAGATAAACCCGCCAGCCCTGTCACCAAAAAGCAGCCAGCCAAAATAGATCCGCCTATACTGGCCAATGTCTGGCAGTCATTGTGGAATAATAATGAGCAAAGAGCACACCAGGCTCTAAGCCAGCAAGACTACCAAAAAGCCGACCGGCTATTTCGAAGCCCACAATGGCGTGGCATCAGCAAATCAAAGCAGGGGGATTTTAACGCGGCCGCTGAGGAATTTGGCCAAGGCCTAAACGCTGAAGATTTTTATAACAAAGGCAACGCTCAAGCATTGGGGGGCAAGATTGACCAAGCCCTAGCCTCCTATCAACAATCGCTTAAACTAAACCCCAACAACCCGGACGCAGAGGCGAACATAGAGCTGCTAAAGAAATTAAAGCAGCAACAGAAAGATAAAAACGATCAAGCAAAGCAGCAGGATCAAGGGCAAGACTCAGATGAGAAAAAAGCAGATGAGCAACAAGCTGGCAATGATCAGCAGGAGCCGAGTAAACAACAAGGTAAAGACCAGGCTGATGACAAAAATTCCGACTCCGACTCAAATGACGACAAGTCTGATAACAAAGACCCACAAGAGCAAAATTCTGACCCGGATAATCAACCAGATAAAGAGCCTAAGCCAAGCCAAAACGATAACAAGAAGAAGCAGCAAGAGGAAGAGCTTCAACGCCAAGCCGCCAAAATGGCCGCCGCTCAAGCCAACTTAGATGCTGAGCAGCAGCAGGCTCTGGAACAATGGCTGCAACAGGTTCCGGATGATCCATCCGGACTGATGCGCAGAAAGTTTAAATATCAATATGACCAGCGTCGCCGAGCCTATCAGCAAGGGCGCTGGCAGCCCCCGGAAAACAATGCGGATAAACGCTGGTAAACACCGCAAACACACCCGAGGCCAAGCCTCTGAAATGTACTGAGTTAATGAATGAAAGTATTTATAAAACCTTTAATTTCGATTTGCTTAAGCATAAGCCTTGGGCTTTTCAGCCTGGCGACAGCCGCTGCATCCATCCGGGCTGAAGCCGACCGCCACAAAATCACTTTGAGCGACACCTTGAGCCTAACGGTTACCGTCGATGAACAAGTCGCCTTTAGCAGCCCTGATTTCAGCGAACTAAAGCAGCAATTTGACATTATTGATTCTCGCCGCAGCAATCAGTATAGAAATATTAACGGCAAAATTATTTCCTTTACTCAATGGCTTTTGACCCTGGCACCGAAACAGAAAGGCCAGCTATTGGTACCTAGCTTTAAATATGAAGATAGTTATTCCGATGCCATCGCCATTGAAGTAATCGACCAGCCTCAGCACAGCAAAAACCAGGACATATTTTTGCAAACCGAGATCGACCACGCCGAGGTATTTGTACAGCAACAAATAATCTACACTCAAAGACTATTTACCTCCGTTAATTTGCGCAGTGTTGACCCCCAGGTATTGCAATTAGGCGACAGCCGGGTAGAAAAACTCAGTGAAAACCAATACCAAACCCGTCGCAATGGCCGCCTCTATCATGTCGTTGATATAAGCTATGCCATCTTCCCTCAAAGTAGCGGCCAATTAACCATACCCGCGCTGCGCTGGAATATTATGGTTAGCAATGGCCGGCGTAATGTTTTTGACCCTTTTGGCAGCGACCCCGCCAGCTTGCGTCGCCTAAGCAGCCACGAAAAAATCGTTATAGTTAAGGCGGCGCCAAACAATAGCAAGCCTTGGTTGCCAGCGAAAAACCTGGAGTTAAAACAAAATTGGAGCGCGGATCTTTCGTCGCTAACGGTGGGTGAACCCATTACCCGTACTATCGAATTGAGCGCGGCCGGATTAACGGCATCGCAACTGCCCAATTTAAGTAGCTCTGCCCTGCTTGCTAGCCGCTTAAAAGTTTATCCCGAGCAAGCAAAAATTGACGATCAATCCGGTGCTGACGGCATAACTGGGCACAAAACATTTACCGAGGCCTTGATTGCCAAGCAGCCGGGCAAACTGCAACTCGCTGCCATCGATTTGCGCTGGTGGGACACCCAGGGGAAGCAATGGCGCAATACCAAATTGCCGGAGATGACCTTGCTTGTTCGGCCTGCGACTACCAAACAGACCCCACAAGATGACGCTAGCGGCAGCAACGGCGCCGAAGTAGCAGAGCCGGCAATAAAGAATGCTCAGACCAACCAAGCTGAGTCGCCAGTCAAGCCAGGCAATGGTAGCGGGGACACAAAGCAAGACATGGCTACCTGGCTTTTAGCCCTATTAGCAATAGTAAGTTTGGGCGTTGCCGCACTATTAATAGGCCTTTATCTTGGCCTAAGAAAAAGCCACCGCAAGCTACAGCAAGACATGCAGCAATTGATTCAAACGCAGCAGCAGTCGCAGCGGCAACGTTTACAGCCAAAGCTAACTTTTGAACAGCTTCTCGTTGCGATGGAGCGTTCGATACAAGCTAGACAATGGCAGGAAAGTGCAAATCTAAGTCAGCAGATTCTACAGCTTTTAAAACAGACTTGGCCGGCCCACTACGCCGACAAAAGAACCCAAGCCAATGCGTTAAATCAGAGCCTTGAGCAGCTTAATCAAAATTTATATGGCCAGGCCAACGAGCCACTTGAGCTCGACAATTTAGTGTTGCTGTTTAGGCAGTTTCAACACAGCCTGACAGCCGAGCCGAGCCGCACAGACGATAAGCTGGCGCCGTTAAACCCTTAGCAGAAGGGTTTAACGGCGCCAGCCAGACCAAGCCTGATGCAACCATATCTGTGCGCCATCGGTCTCGGCCTGAAATGCAAAAACACACGGCAACTAGAGGCTTTTATTAACCTGTTCATAAACATCTTTTGACAATGATGGTTGCGCGGCAATTTGTTTCAACGCCGCTTTCATTTGCTCTTGCCGCCGGCCATCAAAACGCTGCCACCGGCTTAGCGGGCTAAGCAGCCGAGCCGCCAGCTGTGGGTTAATCTTATCCAAGCTTATAATTTGCTGCGCTAAAAACTGATACGCTTGGCCGTCGGCACGGTGGAAACCCAGACTGTTATGGGCGCAAAATGCAGCAACCACCGAGCGCACTTTATTGGGGTTGTTAACATCGTAAGCTGGATGCTGAAGTAATTTTTCCACTACCTCCAGGGCATTTGGGTGCTGATTAGCAGCCTGAATGGTAAACCACTGATTAACCACCAGCGCTTCTTCTGACCAACGAGTGTAAAAGTTTTGCAAGCACTGCTGCGCCTGCAGCTCCATACTGCTATCACTCATTAGACTGCGCAGCGCCGCTAAAGTATCGGTCATGTTATTGGCCTGCTCAAACTGTTGCAAACAAGCTTGTTGAAAATCAGGTTTTTGTAGCAACATCAAATAGCTAAGGGCAATATTTTTCAAGCTGCGCTGGGCAATCTGATCGGCACTGGCTTGATATGTCTGGTGGTGATCATAGGCCTGGTATATTGCCGCTAGCTCTACTTCCAGTACTTCAGCCATAATTCCTTTGATTGCTTCACGGGCATAATAAATAGCGTCAACATCGGCTTGTTCATTCTGTTCGATAACATAGCTAACGCTTGGTAACTCTAGCATTAGCGCTACCATCGCCGGGTCTAAACTTGGGTCCTGCAACAATTGTTGGTAAGCTTGGGCAAATTCTATGACGGCCGCCGTTAATGATGGGTTTAAGCCCTGGTTCGCCTGCTCTCGATGCGCATCGCTGGCCTGCTGAATAAGCTCAAAAGCATAGACTTGGCTGGCATCCCAGCGGCAAAAACCATCACTGTCTAGTAACATGATTTGGCGCAAACTGGCGTGCTGGCGCGGGAATTTTATTTTTACTGGAGCCGATAAACCGCGCATCACCGAGGCGACCGGTTTTTCTTTCACGCCGCTAAAGACGAACACCTGCTGCGCTTGCTTCAGCTCCAAGCACATTCTGGTATTGTCAGTGCTGTCATTATTGATGGCCTGGTCTTTTAGCTGTAGCGGCAAGGCACCGGCCTCACCCAACAAAGCGATTTCGATGGGAATCAAATAGGCTTGTTTATTTTCAGTCTCGGCGGTTTCCCTACAGCTCTGCGATACCCGCAACTGATATTCCTGCGCCGCCTGATCATAGCTTTCGCTAAATTCAAGCTGCGGTGTGCCGGCTTGGCTATACCAGTTCATAAACTGGCTGAAATCGCGGCCCGAAACATCAGCCATAGCGGCAACAAAGTGCTCTACGGTTACCGCATCGCCATCATGGCGCTGAAAATACAAATCCGAACCTTGGCGGAATAAATCAGCTCCAATTAAGGTATGGATCATACGCACAATTTCTGCGCCCTTTTCATAAATAGTAAGGGTATAAAAATTGGAAATTTCAATAAATGAAGCCGGTCGAACTGCATGGGCCATTGGCCCGCCATCTTCAACAAATTGGGCGTTACGCAGTAAGTTAACGTCCTCTACCCGCTTAACCGTAGCCGAACCCATGTCGGCTGAAAATTGCGAATCGCGAAAAACCGTAAAGCCCTCTTTTAAAGACAGCTGAAACCAGTCGCGACAGGTTACCCGATTACCCGACCAGTTATGAAAATATTCGTGGGCAACCACCGCTTCCACTCGCTGAAAACCAATATCGGTGGTCGTCTCGGCCTTGGCCAATACACAGGAGGTGTTAAAGATATTTAGACCTTTATTCTCCATCGCGCCCATATTGAAATCGTCTACAGCAACAATCATAAACAATTCAAGATCGTACTCACGCCCATAGACTTGCTCATCCCAACGCATAGAGTTTTTCAATGCGGCCATGGCATGGCCACATTTGTCTAAATCTTTGGCTTCGACAAATATTTGTAAAGTCACTTCTCTGCCTGAGCAGGTGGTGAAGCTGTCTTCGATCTGTGCTAAGTCGCCAGCGACCAAGGCAAAAAGATAGGCTGGTTTTTTAAAAGGATCATGCCAGCTAACCCGACGCATGCCATTGGCTGTTATTTCGTCCGATAGTTTATTGCCATTCGACAGCAGCACCAGGTGTTGCTCTGCCGGGGCCTCGATTACCGTGGTAAATATACTCATTACATCGGGGCGATCAAGGTAGTAAGTGATTTTGCGAAACCCTTCAGCTTCGCACTGTGTGCAATACATGGTGCGGGATCGATATAGACCCTCGAGTGAAGTATTGCTCTGGGGGTATATTTCAGTCTCGCATTGGAATTCAAACTGCTCCGGTATGGCGATGCCTAGGCTGGAAAAATGCTTATCCAGTGCTATCGTGACACTCTCCGAGTCCACGTCATAGCAGCTTTGATCCACCTTTTTATCGTCGATCGATAAGGCGATTAATTTAAGTTCTACACCGTCAAGCTTAAGCTGCTTTAATACCGAGCCCGACACCGCCGCATTGGCTTTAAGCTGTAGCGTTGATTTAACCCGCGTAAACTCTTGCGCCAACACAAAATGCAAATGAGTTTGCTCGATAAGGTAATTGGGCAACTGGTAATCTTTTAGATAAATAGTATTGGCCGACATAAGATTCCTATCTTGGTGGGGCATGGTATGGCAAGTGCTGGGCAGGATTTATTCGCTGCCACACAGTATATATAGCGGCATTTTTGGCCCTGGGTGAGCCTGGATCCATCAGTAATTCCCCAGCCTTACTAGCTTAGTGCTTCCAATTTAGCGGCTGCTCTTGCACCTCTGGCTCCGCCACTTCACCGGCGCTGCCACAATGCTGATGAGGTTTAGGCGGTATATAGGCGCTGCGCTCGTTTTCGGGTAGGTGCTTCAGCTCGTAGGCAATCACCGCCTGCATACAGGTCTGGCGCTGCTCGGCGCTTAATTTGTCGCCAGTGGGCCATTTACCTAGCTCCACTGCGCGTTTTAAGTTTTGATAAATGTCCGGAGTGATATTGTCCAGCATGTCCTGAAAGTTCATAGGCACCTCATAAATTCAAGGCGCTATTGTATCTCAGCCGCCGTGGTGACTCTAGTTCTGCGATAAACCAGGCGTTTGCTGCACACTGCGAACTCGCTTATACAGGCCAATTACTAGGCCTAATAAGCAGCCAAATAATAAACCACCTAGGTACATGCCATTAAAATGATGCTGACCCAGCATTGCGTCAAGTACCCCACTGGCGATTAGAACCAACCAGCTAAGCATCAGCGCTAATGTTGATAGCGGTAATTTTATTTTATCGTCTGAATGGATGCCGCTGTAGCAAGCCATAAACCCCAACAGACCATAGACCAAGCCTGACAAACCACCGAACAAACCAGGGCCGAATAGAAAATATTGACTTAAATTAGCCGCCGGCGCGATTAGTACCAACAAGCCAAGAAAATACGATGAGCCTTCACTCGCCTCTATTCGACGACCTAACTCCACCAACCATAAGGCGTTGACAAGAAAATGTATTAAATTAAATTGTAACAAACTCGGTGTCCATAAACGCCACCATTGGCCATAAGCAAGTGCCTGATCGAGGTTGGCAAAGGTATAGCCGTTATTTTGTGGCATGACATCTTGCACGCTAAGCCAGCGCAGCAAGCTAAGCTCGCGGTCAAAATAGGTAATCGTCAGGCCAATTATAGACAGAAGCAACAAGACCAAAGTGCACGGCAGGACCTGCAAGAGGTAGCGTAAACCCGTCGCCAGCCCCTGTCTCCTTGCCTCAGTAAATGAACCCATAGCCGGCTCAACTGGTGGGCTGGCGCTGGCTTGAACAAATTGGCTGCGTTTTAGTGCATCCTTGCTCAATACTCGACGTAATAGGTCAATAACCGGGATTTTAGCAGACTCATCCATCACCAATAGTAAACGCTGCTCACCCTCGATCTTAAACTGATGCACAATATTCTGTTGCCAGAGATACTGGCTTAGTAAACTAGGGTCTTCTTGCATCGGCAAGGATGCAACCATCTTCCAACTGGTTTTAGCCTGCGGGATTGGCGGCTGGCTACTCAAATGGGACTCTCTTGGACAAGGTTGCTTAAGTTTTCTTTTGCGACTTCCACCCAAACAAATTTATCTTTGTTTATTTTCTGTTCGCCATCAAAACGATAGGCTACCAACTTACCCAGTTTTACCGCGCTGTAATCTAAACAAGCAATATTTTCGCTAACCGGCTGTGGTTCACCGCTGAGCCAATAATGACCGACAAATACCGGTGGCCAACTAGGGTCATATGCCAGCAGTTTTAATCTATCTTGCTCGCCCAGTGGCTGGCTGGCTATATCATTAGGTAACGGGTCTGGTTGAAACACGACATCGTTATAGGTAGTCGGTTGTCGGGCCCAGAATTTGGTTCGAAATACTCGCCGGATCAAACCATCCTGGCCGACAAGTTCCCTACCCTCTGGCATGGGTAATACCGTGCCTCGGGTCAGTCGATCGAGAAATCTAGAGGCAAAGCTGCCGCGCTGAAAGGCTTGCTGTAAAAATTCTGGGCTGGGTATGGCGCTGTCGTAGCGACTTAGATATTCATCTATCATGGCCTGGTCCCAACAGGCATGGACGACCCTGCAGCTGCCTAGGTCTAAGAACACCGGCAAGCTAGCAAACCATTCAATATAAGCCTGCCATTCGTCGCCGTGGTGCTTAAATTGTTCCAGGGTTTCTTTCATCAAGCCATCGTTAAAACTGACCCCAGCAGGCAAACGCGCTCTAGCCAGGGCATGTAACTCGTGATTGCCCATTACTATTTTGGCGCAGCCGGCGTCGACCATGGCTTTAACTATTTGCAAGCAGCTTCGAATGTCAGGTCCCCGATCGATGATATCGCCAACAAATACGACTTGACGGCTAGGGTGACGGTAGCATCCTAGTTGTACGCTATAACCTAAACGCTCCAATAAAAGACGTAAACTCTGGGCGCAGCCGTGAATATCTCCGATGATATCGAAGTGTTGTGATAGCGTAGAACTCGCCACGGCGAATGGATGTTTTGATGGATGCTTCACGGTAAAGCCGGTGCTCCTTTAATACTGAACACAAGCATAGGGGCGTTAGCCTATAGGTCCGCTGAATACCCCTCTACTCAAACAAGTTTAAGTATTGGCGATAAGACAAAATTAACAAGAAATATAGCACATGAAATGACTAGCGGAGGAATATATTCATTTTTAGGCGTTGGCGGCATAGCCAGGTTAACTACCACGAGGACAAAAGCCCCCCACCCTAACGGTCGAAGGAGCTGCTCCAGCCTAGCTTAGTCCGGCAGGTTTCATAAAAATTATGGTTAAGTGGGTGGACCAACTTCACTTTACGAGCCTTTTTATGGATTAGAATTTCATCGCCCGGCTCGGTTATTACATGGGTTTGACCATCACAGGTGACGTGGGGTTTGGTATGGTTATGCTTGGCAATGATAATTTTTAAGTCACTGCTACCATCGACCACGATGGGGCGGCTGCTCAAGGTGTGGGCATGCATTGGGACTACCACCATGGCGTCTAATTTAGGATGCATCAACGGGCCACCGCCACTTAGGGCGTAGGCAGTTGAGCCTGTCGGTGTGGACACAATTAAGCCATCCGAACGCTGGCCATAAACAAAATGCTCATCGACATAGAGTTCAAATTCGATCATACGGATAAATTGACCAGGATGGACTACGACGTCATTCATGGCATCACCACCACTGACCCATTGACCATCACGGTGAACCGTCATTTCCAGTAGAAATCGTTCCTCGACCATATATTTGCCATCTAAGACCTCACCCACCAGTGAGTCGATCTCCTCCGGTACAATATCCGTTAAAAATCCCAAGCGGCCACGGTTAACACCGAGAATTGGAATTTTATACTTAACCAGCGCCCGGCTGGCGCTAAGGATACTGCCATCGCCACCCACCACTATGGCAAGGTCACAGGATTTACCCAGGGCTTCGTAATTGCAAACCTCCATATCATGGCCAGGCAATACCTTGGCGGTTTCTTGCTCTAAAACGATATCTAAGCCACGATTATTAAGAAAGCTAATCAGGTTTTTTAAGGACAGCTGCACACGATCGCTGCCCAAACGGCCTATCAGACCTACCCGTGAAAATTCTGCCATTTTTAGCACCCTAGCCATTATATGAGTTGATGTTTGCCCAACCCGGCCGAGACTTATAACACATCACCCCGCACTATGGTAATTTAGTACGGCAAATGAATCGTTAAACCCCTGCGATTAATGGCAGTAACGTTTCGACGTTTATCTGGTGTCGATAAACATTACCGTTGTTAGAACATTTCCTTTAGACCGGGATAACCGCGGCTACCTTGTAATCCTCCGGTATGAATAAAAAGTATTTTTTTACCTTGGTAAACTGGCTCACTGGCGAGTATATCTTGTAACGCAAAAAAAGCTTTTGCGGTATAAATCGGGTCCAATTTTATACCCTGGCGGTGATATAGCTCAGTCATATTATTCTGCAACGATGGCGGGCACTTACCGTAACCACCGAATTCATAACCCCATCGCAGGGACCACGATACGCCAGCGCAGCCATTTCCGGTTTTATCTAATTCAAGCAACAAACCATTAATGTCGGCTTCTAAGCCTTCTATCGCCGCCACACCAGCGTCACGCTTTAATACCGGCACCACCATCACTTCTGTCCGCGAACTAGCTTGAGCCAGCCCAGAGATGATGCCAGCCGCGGTGCTACCAGTACCCGCAGCCAGGCAAACTAGATCATATTTTTTATCCGCCAATGCCAAACCCAAAGCTCGACAACCCCAGGCCCCGATAATCCCGCCACCACCCTCAGGTACCAATAAAAAATCACCATGCTCCTGTTCGAGCTGAGTAATAAAACTGGCTTGATATTTATTACGGTATTGAAGTCGGCTACAACAGCTAAGCCTTGCCCCCCACGCTTCGGCATCACTCATGGTAACGGTTACACGTTCACCACCACGTATAACCGCGATAGCTTGTAGCTTACTGTCACGGCAAGCTGCTGCCAGTGCATAAACATGGTTAGAGTATGGGCCGCCAAAACTCAATAGCTGGCCCAGACCGAGCTGCCGAGCCAAAGCGAGATAAGGCGAAAGTTTAAAAAATTTATTACCGCTGACCAACTTGCTGGTTTGATCCAGGCGTAAAATATCAAACTGTTGCTTGTGGTTTTGGGGGCCTTGGCAGGGTTCTATCGGCAGGGATTTTGCTTTTTGTAACAATTCCTGTGCTAGCCTGGAGGAAGTTTTTGGCTCGAGTAAGGCGAAGAAATTTTGGTGATTATGACGGGGTTTCATATCGGCTTTGAAAATTAATAGTGGCACAAGCTTAGCATTATAAAGCCTGCGGACAATGATCTCATCGACAAAGTCGGACCAAGAATATAATCCTAAAATTTATTACGCTAAATTTAACCGTTCAACACCTAGGCTGTGCGCCTTACAACGGGTACTCATAAGAGGCCGAAATTTCTTCGGACTTTGTTCAACTAAAATCACTTTCTGACAATGGTTGTTATTTGGGTCGATATGCTGGCAACGCGGGTTTTGCACATGCTGCCACCACTGCTCTACCAACGACAGCTCCAGCTGATAAAGGTCTGAAAAATACTGCTGGGGCGAAAAGGTGAAGCGGTCGACGTGGGTAAAAGGGATGCTAATTTGACCTTCGCCGCTCAAGCTCAACTGCAAGCGTACGCCTAATACCTCCAGCCTCGATAGAGTGTCAGCTTCATCGACAAGATACTGATTCTGTTGCTCTAACATCGCAACTTCCCGCAACAATTCTCGCTCGCGGTCGTGCTGCTCCTGCGCTTCCTGCTTTAGTTTCTCAATGCGGCGCTTTAGGCTTTCATTTTCCCGCGTTATGGCCGCCTCGGCGCGCAATTTAATTTGCTGCTTGATGGTGTCCCGAGTTTTCTGTAACACCTGTATAAGCTGTATCCGTTCTTTGCTTAGCTGATCAATTTGGTTCTTTTGGTTTTGTAATAACCGCTGAAAAGGCTGTTCCTGGCCACGTTTAGGTATTGAATCGGCAAGGTCATACAGCAACTGGGGTTCCAGTGGCTGACCGCTATTGATGCTGCCAACCTCGACACTAGGAACATTGGGCTTATTCGTTTGGCCAAGGCGCAACCGATTATTGAGTGCCGCCGCCTCAAACACTTCGAGCTGGGTTTGGCTCGGTTGCCACAGGCTTTTTTGATGCCATGGGATGCTGCACTGCTCTAGTGAACAGATCCGGTATTGGCTAAGCTCATTGAGGTTTGGGCTTGCCTGACGAGCCAATTGCTCAAACGGTACATTCCAGCTGGGGTCGGGCAAACCCCGGGCATCAAATTCAACAAAAAAGAACACCGCCGACTCGATCGATAGATCGGCTCTAATTTCAGCGTAAACCGCCTTGACTCGCTGGCTGCTAAAATCGGGCAGTGGCGCAAAGCCATCCAGGACAGATTCAAATTCCTTTACCAACAGCTGTAGGCCTATGCCTTTCTGTTGATAGAAAAACACGGCGCGATGGAGGCTAGTTTGTTGCATTTTACGCGACCTTTTTGGGCAAATCCGCTTAGGTAAGTCTTTTACTGGGGATCTTATCCCGGAACAGCCCCAAAACACCACGCCAAGTGTCATATTTTTGTCTTTTTAGCAGGCACTACACCCTCAAGTATGCGACACGTCAGCAAGCTGCCAGCCGCATTAGCCCGCGTAAATCTACTGATGACTAACTGTTAAGGCAAAAAGCACTCCTTTTTCCCGCCAAATTTTAACCCCAACACCTTTGCTATAGCGAACTAATGGTTGCTCACCGAGCTCTGAATTGGGTATTTCTCCGAACGTACTGGCATCGTATGCAACTTGGTACCAGGTTTCTGCCCGCCCCGAGCTACCATACAACCTGTACTGAGCCGCAGGTATGGTTTTTATAGAACAGTAGCGCGCTCCTGCCAAGCCTCGCGAGGATACCCGTTCAGATGTTATGGGACGAAACGGTAGCTTGCTGAAATACTGACTAATATCGCTAAAATTAGCGCCGGTAATCTCCAATGGCTTAAGATTTAAGTGGTTATACACCACCTCATCGGCTATCTGCTGGGGACGAGCCAGCTCGGAGCTAGTAAAAAACAGCTGCCAAGCCAAAATAATCGCCACACATACACTGGTCGCTGCGACCCAACGAGGGGCATTGCGCGTTTTACTGCCCTGCGCTGCCATCTGCATTTGCTGTAACTGCTGAAGCTGATCACTGTTCAGCTGCTTAGCTTGATAATGGTTTTGCAGTGCCGAATTTAAACTCTGTTTCATAACCGAGCCTCCTGCTGTCCTGATATCTCAGTTTTCAGGTTTTGGCGCAGTCGATGGATTTTAGATAACAGACTGCCCTTTGGCATACCCAATAAGTCCGCCACCTCTTGGGTGGTATAGCCTTCTACGGCCCATAAATATAAAATTTCTCGCTCCTCCGGGCTGATTCTCTCCAACACCTGCTCCAGTGCTCGCTCATCTATTAGCAACTTCTCCAAACCCTGGGTATCGATCTCAACTGCCATTTCTGTGTGCTGATCTATAAATGCTCTTTGGCGCTGATGTTTACGGTAGATATCGATCGACTCATTACGAATACTGCGGCGCAGATACGGCAGTGGGTCTGCTAGTTCAGGCTGAGGCGGCTCGATGAAACGGGCCAGCGCCGCATGCACCAAATCATAAGCCTGCTGCGGCTCGTGGCTTATTGCCAGCGCGTAACGGTAGAGACTATTCAATTGTTCTTTATCGATCATAGCCAGTCTCGATTAAAGTGTTAGCGCCACCAGGCGCAGATATGCAGGTCAACCACTGCCGTTTCATCAGTTTCTGCAGCGTCGTAGGGAAATCAAGCTTGAGAGTTTCACACAGCCGCCACAAATCTGGCAAAGTAAACATTGTCTTTTTTTGCAGCTGCTCGAACAATTCGGACTCCAACCCGTTGAGGTAATGGACCGCGATATGAACCCCGGTTGGCATAGCGTTATGGCTGGGCACACCATCTGACATCTGGCTGTTCGGCAAACCTCCATCGGTCAATTCTGCTTGGACCAACCACGCCACGTTATAACCTGCAGCCTCATTTTTGGCGGCTAGCGTTTGAATGCTGCCGAGGTTCTGTTGGTGCCAAAGCCAAAGAGCATCCAAGGACCAGTAAGATCTCAGAGCAACGTAATTCGGCATAAAACAAAGCTGGAAAGACTGCTGTTGCGCCTCGGTCATGGCCTGTAATTGAGCCATGGTCACAATAATATTGGCAGGTTTTAGCAGCAACTCTTGCAAGCACCATTCGAACTTAGCCAATAGCTGAAACAAGCCCAAGTCTGGCTGGTCTAGGAATTCCGAGCTCAAATATTTTTCCAGGCCCCGGCCGTAATAATTCAAACTACCTGAATGATACGGCTGCTCATCGATATAAGCCTGGCACAACGCTTCAAAACGTCCACGGCCCATTAGTTTCGCCAGCAAGGGAAAGCTCAGCACCAAGGCGCGACGACGCGAACCATTCCGGTTGTTTTGATAAAGCGCAAACACCTGCTCCAGACTGGCCGACCCAGCCGGCCTAAATTCAGGCCCCGGCCGCGACTCAATAATTTTTCGCTGCCAATCTTTTAGCTTAAGCGGGATAGATGCCATGGCGACCCTCGCCCGCCTGCGGCGATAATTTTGTATTGTTCGCCAAACAATGACTTAATTGTTCATATTCCTGTAACAACACTGCCAGTTTAGGCAAATCGTTATCCCGCTCTAGCATGCTCGGCATGGTCCCATGGCGCTGTAATAACTTGGCAAGCAGCTGCCAAACTTCTTCGCTGACCGGGGCACCGTGGGTATCTACGGCCCCCCATTCGGTTTTTTCAAAGCCAGCAATATGAATTTGAGCTATCAATGCGCCAGGTATCTTCTCCAATTCGGCCCAAGCATCCACCGCAAAATTAATTTCGTTGACCCTATAATTGTTTATATCCACCAGCAAACGACAATTCGAGCGATTTGCCACTTCGATCAAAAAATCGGATTCCGTCATCTCATTACCCTGATACTGAAGGCTACTTGAGACATTCTCTAATAATATGGAACGCCCCAAAAAATCTTGTACCTGAGTAATTCGCTGGGCTAGGTGCGCAACCGCCTCTTCGGTAAACGGCAATGGTAACAAGTCATGGCTGTGGGCACCGCCATAGCAAGTGAAGCAAGCGTGATCTGAAATCCAGGCCGCCGAAGTATCGAATTGTAACCATTTAAGCTGTTGTAAATAAGCAAAATCTAAGGCGTCAACACCGGCCAAATTCATATTCACTGAATGCAAACAAACGGGGTAAACCTCGGCCACAGCGCAAGCCTGTCGATAGGCAAAACTGCCCTGCGGCAGGTGGTTATCTGCCAGCAGCTCAAACCAGGCTACTTCGGGTCGCTGCTGTAACACCGCCGGGATATGGGGCATGCGTAAGCCCAAACCTGCGGCCTTGGGTAGACCGCTAGCAAAGCATGTATCCGCCATTTTAGCTGCCCGACTTAGGCTTTAGCCGGCTTAACTTTTGCCACCATTCCACCCAGCTTGTCACAAGTACCCTGGGGCACATACACCCATTCATTGGCCGACTTGTCTGCCGTTGCTTGGCCAGCACAGCCGTGTTTCCCATCTAAAGCACCACAGTCATTTTTACCCGCCAACGATACTCCGCTGCACTTTTCCCAATTTTCGGGTTGATCGGGCACCGCGGCGACGCCGGCGCTTAACAAACTTAAACCCGCAATAGCGGTTGTTACAGCCATATTTGTTACTTTAGACATGATAAATTCCTTTGAGCATCAATTTAGTGAAGTATGACAACGCACGCCAATACCGCCATGCAGTTAATAAACGTGCCAGCTTGAGTTTTGATTGCAAAAAAGGAAACTATTTTTGTTACCGACAAAAGTTGCCGGTGTAGGGGAATAGCCATAATAGAAAAGAAAGAAGTGAGTGGAGCGACAGCAATATTGCTTGCCGCTCCTACAAGAACTTATAAGCTGTGCAGCTTAATAAAGAATGTTAAAAAGAACAGCTATCTTGGTGCTGTTCATCATCCTCATATTCTTCAAATGAGGATTCGAGCAATAGCTCGTCGGTATAGTCTTCCATAGGTATCTCCTTTACTGATGTTTCTCCACCAGCCAACTTATCCTAGTTGGCCTTGATGACAGCTTTATGACGAAATAACCCGTCACTTAGGCTGCCGACTGCTGGAATTGGTTGTTGCAGTCGCCCTGTTGGGTACCGCAGTTTACACTAGCCAGCAGTTATCGGCTGAATTCTCTAAAAATTGAGCCATTAGTTGTAGCTGTCATGCCTTTTTAGGCTCAGTGCTCAAAACTAGCTTCCAGTTCAGTATAGCCGCCAATATACTCTTTGCCGTTGAATATCTGTGGCACTGTGTCCACCGGCCGGCCGATGGTTTTTTCCAAATCAGCTTTGCTGATGCCTTGGGCATGAATATCGATATACTTAAAGGGAAGCTGCTTTTGCTCTAATAAGCGCTTGGCTTGCTGGCAGAAACCACAACCTGGACGACCAAAAACGGTATAACTCATGCTGAATCCTCATCAAATAGGTTTGAATTGGGCCCTATTATCCACGCCCGTGTTTATTTGAATATTTGATTTAAAGAATAGCTCTAATAGATTATGACTAATGACAACTAAAAATCACCTAGGTCTTAAAAACCAACAACTTAATGCTGATGATTACCGACAGCAGCATAAGCAACGGCTGAGCTATATGCCCTGGCTCTATTATAGTTTAAAGCCCAAACACCGAGCCTGGGCCCTGCCCTGGCAACAAACACTTCAGCAGCGCTTAACCGCATTAGAAACGGTAAATTTTGGTCGGCACTGCTTTGTGGCTCCCGAGGCCAAACTATTCGCCGAGCCCGGTCGCGATATCGTCTTGGGTGATGGCAGCAGCATCGCGGCAGATTGTTTTTTACACGGCCCTATTGATATAGGACACGGGGTTAGCATTAATCACCATTGCAGCCTAGATGGTGGCCGAGCGGGACTGATTATTGGTGCTAATACCCGCATTGGTCCGCATTGTTCGATTTACGGTTTCGATCATCGTATGGCCTTAGATAGGCCAATAAATAAACAAGGGGTTGACTCAGCGGGTATACGCATCGGCCAAGATGTTTGGCTTGGCGCCAGAGTGGGTCTGGTGGATGGGATTAGCATCGGTAAGCACGCCGTAGTTGGTATGCATTCAGTGGTTACCACCGACATACCGGACTACGCCATAGTTGCCGGTAACCCGGCCAAAATCATAGGTCAACGAAGTAAGTGAGCACTGCAAATAAAGCTCTGAGCCAAATAACGACTCAGAGCTTAACAATGCTGGTGCTATTTACCGAACAGATCTTTCAGTTTATTTAATTTATCGCTGGCTTTATCTCCACCACCTAGTTTTTTAAGCAGCTTTTCCTCTAGCTTACTCTTCAACTTTTCCTTAGCTTTATCTTTGGCTATTTTGGTGAGTTCTTTTTGCGCATGCTTTTTCACCTGCTCCAAAATCGGCCCCATCACCGCTTGACCTAACTGCTCTGGTGTAAGGCCATTCTTTTTATCACCAATATTGCGTAATTTAATATCAGGCATTTTAATAGTACGTTCACCAAACTGCTTGCTTACCAAACGGATATCACCGTTGGTGAAATTAAACTGTTCCACCATCAAGCGGATGTCACTGCTTTGCTGCGCCTTGCTATCGTCACTAGCGGTTGAATTTCCCGCACTTAATTTATCGGCTATATCTTGTAAATTGGTGCGAGTAAAAGACTCTGCGCTCTGCTCCGCAATAACTTTTGCCTGGTTAATAGTGATATTTTTAATCACCTTAACCTTTTCATTTTTCAATACCGTAGCGGTGTCTATCTGCAGAACAATGGTCCCCATCTGAATAGCGTAGGGGGTCGAATAACCGTTTGGATTGGCAACTTGCAAGCCACTTAACTGACCACGCCCATTTTCCAAGGAAATATCCACAGCGGCCAAGCTCACCGGTACCTTGACGATATTACTACCCTGCTCCTGCACCACATCTTTGACTATCTGGTTAATATTCCCTAGCAATACCGCAAACACCACGGCAATCACAATTGCCGAAACGACAACAAGACCCAATAAAATTTTAATAACTTTCATAACAACTCCTTTATACAAATATCAATTTATACCCTGATTAAGTGCGCTTGCCTGATTTAGGCGAATCGTTTTCGGCTGAATTCGGTTGTTTTCCTTGTTCGATATTTTTCTCTATTTGATCCTGGGCACGTTTAAGCTCCCGACCAACCGAATCAAAAAGATTACCCAAACCCTTGAACAGTCCGTTATTGGCCTTCTCGGCAATACCTTGCAAACTATTGTCTTGTAGTTCCTTGGTTCGTTGGCGTAAAAAATTAAGTTCGTTTTTGACCGCAGTCAACTCTGCTGATTGCAGTTCATAAGCCTTATCTAAGCTTGCTAAACGATGTTCAAACACGCTGGCATCATCATTTAGCAAGTGTAGGCTGGCTAAGATCAAAACCGCCGCTGCCGTTAGAATAGTGATATAGCGCATAATAAAATTCCATCTATAGTTAATTGTTGCTGGTGCTGAAAATCAAAAAATTCAAGCCAAGATTAAGCTAGTTATTTTTGCATATGTTTCATTAGGCGCATTTTTAATGAATTGGGAATGCTGGTAATGGTTAGGCTATCGGTGGCGCTGTCATAAATTATCGACTCGCCCAGGCAATCGGCGTTAAAACTCATACTGAGCAAATCACTGCGCCCGCTAATACGAACAAATTGACGTATTTTATTGCGGTCCGGGATCAACTCTTGCTCAGTTGGCAGCTCTCTAGACTCTTGATATTGGGCAATAAATTGCGCAAATTGTTCCTCGCCTTCATCGGCGCCGGTATCCGCCAAGGTCTTCGACAATTCGGTGTATTCGACTGTTTCGCCAAGCTTGTCTTGCTGCACACAATAATCAACCACCTGCGCCCTCGCCTCTACCGCCCGCTCTGTTTCCATCGCACCTGTATAGTCATTAACCATGTGTAAAAAAGCTTCCGTGGCCGAGGCAGTATCCAAGGGCTCCCCTAAACCAATAAAGTGGGTGAAAAAATCTGCCAATGTTTTGTCTCCGCGCCCCTTAAAAATAGCCAGGTAATTTTTTTCGTCATCAACCAGGGCCTGATCAACACTAATCTTAACCGCTAATTGCATCTTGGCGACATCAAGGTAGATCGAATCAGCCAACTGCAACTGACTATCAAAATACAGCCCCTCGCGGTGATCCAACAAAACAATATAGAGAAACTGACCCTCTTCCACTGAATCAAGCATGAACAACAAGTTCCCATCCACTTCGGGGCGGCTGATGTCCAGGGACGACTGCCAGTGTTGCACCAGGTTTTGACACAGACTCGTAAAAGACATTTTGCCCTCCCGCCATTCCCGCAACCAAGGAAACAATGGCGCCTTGCTCAGATCCTCCGAGAATTCGCCGTATATCTTACCGCTGCGGGCGATGAACGCCTGCTTTACATCTCGCATTAAGTCCTCACCACGGCCATCAATGGCCAAATCAGACTCCGGCGCTTGGGTTTGATTGATATTGGATTCAGGGAAATTCTGTACATAAAAACAACTAAAATTAGCCAGAGACATAAAATGAAGAACCTTATTCTTAAAAGCACAGGCAACAGCTGCCAACGCGACGAGATGATACGTGTCCATTGCTATGGAACCTGCTGTAAGTATACTGTGCTAGATACCGCTCCGGAACTAAATAGAAGTGAATTGATGATGCGATACGTCTTTAAACCCTTAAGCCTTTGCCTACTGCTGGGCTTTTGCGCCAATGTCAGCTACGGCGCCAATAGCAGCGACACAGAATTTAGCCTAGAAGACCTGCGCGCCTTAGATGTACGCCACCTACAGAGTCAGAAGGAATCCATCGAAGAAATTGTCCGCAGTAAATTTGGCGGACGCATACGCGGTGATAGGTCAGACTTACATTCATTACAGCGAATTATCGACCGCGGCTTAATTGATAAGGACGACCGCTTAAAGCTACAAGCCATGGGCGCCGTATTGGGCGATGTGTTTGTTAATGAGCATAAGATGGAATGGAAGATTATCGAAGACAACTACGGCCGTAGTCGCGCCGTTTGCATCAAAGACAGTGAGCACTGTCTTTACCCTATTACTATGCTGTCACGGCGTATGCAAGTCGGCTTGCTGCCAAGGGTTGATAAAGTCTATAACAAGGCGCTTTCGCTGATCGAAGATCACTTTCCCAAAAACAGTTTTAATCGTAAACCAAAATTTCCTAAATCCTAATAACAGTAAACTGGACAGTTTATAACGCTAACTACTGCCTGCTGGCTCTAGTTGTGGGCACGGCGGGAGCTTGCTCAGGCAGGTGATTGACAAGGCCTCACCAATTACTGGGTCAGCCTAGTTGCATTTGGCCTTATCAGCCCCCTGAGAAATTCCGGTGCTTGCCGAGGCTGCTTAATTTTCGCCCTGCTTGCTACCTCCGACCTTCGGAGCATGAGCAATAATACGATCCGCCAGGCGAGAAAATGGCAGGCTTTGCAGCCATACTGAACCGGTGCCACTCAATTCCGCCAAAAACAGGCCTTCACCGCCAAAAAACATGCTTTTGAGGCCCTTACTGAGACGAATATCATAAGCAATACCAGGGCCAAAGCCGACAATACAGCCGGTATCGACCATCAGCGTCTCGTTGTTAAGCTCCTTGCGCACCAAGGTACCGCCGGCGTGCACAAACACCATACCATCGCCATTAAGACGCTGCAGAATGAAGCCTTCACCGCCAAAAAAACCCGCGCCTAGGCGTTTTTGCAAAGCAATTCCGACCTTGGTGCCCTTGGCTGCGCATAAGAAGCTGTCTTTTTGACAAATCAACTCACCGCCAATATCAGCCAAATTTACCGCCATAATTGAACCGGGAAAAGGGGCGGCAAAGGCGACCCGAGATTTATTTTGACCGTGATTGCTAAAGTGAGTCATAAACACAGACTCGCCAGTTAATGCCCGCTTGCCGGCACTCCAAAGCTTACCCAACATGCCCTGCTCGGGGTCGGAGCCATCGCCCATTTTGGTTTCAAACTCAATGCCTTGTTCGTAGTAGTTCATGGCGCCAGCCTCGGCAATAACGGTTTCTTGCGGGTCCAGCTCAATCTCAACCAACTGCATACTTTCGCCGATTATTTGGTAATCCACTTCATGGCATTGTTTTGACATAGAACATCCTGATAGTTAGGGGTTAACGCCATAGAGGCGCACAGATTATTTTTCAACAGCCGGTATTCAGATACCACATTCGATCACAGGTGTTGATACGCTTTGACCTCAAAATTTAGTAATTCCCGCGCCAAGCGCTCATCCAGCTCAGCGATGTCCTTGAGCTGTAAACTGATTAGTCGCACCTGCTCAGATAAGTAGTACTCTTGGCGGGACAGCTGCTGAGCAATATCCGTTGGCGATAATTGCAAGCCCCACAACTCAATGTAAACCCGGCAATCAGGCAGGTAAAACTGACTCTGCAGCTGCCTTTGGCGTGGCAGAGCGCGGTTACAACTGTGACCTATGCCGGCCAAGTATAGCCAGTCACCGATCAACTTCAGGGCCCGACAAGCATGGGGCTGGCCATCTAGGGCCATGGCCGAAAACGGCTGGGCCAGAGCTTCAGCGTCGAGGCTATTGGCCCAGCCCAGCTGTAACAGCTCTTGCTCCAACTCCGGTAGCTTTGACAGAAGGTCCTGGTGCCACAGCGCATAGGTGGCGCCGGAACGCTCATGGGTATGTAAGCTGCCACCCGCCCATTGGCCAAACTTGGTTAAATGCCAGCCGCGCACGTCGCGCTCAATTAAACCCTGCTCGGCAAATAGAGCGTTGACTTGTCTGGCCATAATTTGAAAGCGTCGGCCGATATGGCTGGCCGATAACTGCGGCTGCTCGATATCCCTAAGGAGGGGATGCTGCAGGACCGACTCCGGCCAAACGATATATTCACCGTATTTCTTGCTGCTACGATAAAGACCGCCTTCAAACTCACCTTTGCTGGTCAATTGCCATATTTTGTCTTCATTGCGCAACCAGCCGCCGTCCAATAAAGATTGGGTTAATACCTTTAGCGGCAGGCCGAGCTTATCGGCCAAGGCGGAACGGGAATAAAAATTAGACTCTTTGGCTTTTTCAGACACTGACTTGATCCTGGATCTGTATATGGGCTAAGGTGCACATTTTAGCGTGCTCAGGTAAAAACTACAGCCCATGGATTACCAAAAACTGTTCAACCAGCATCATATTAATGCCAGCCACCTGGACGATATTAGCCAGCAATTTGCGCTGCGCGCCAAAGAATTGAGGCTGCCCCGCCAGGCCGATGCCATATATCAGGCGGCCGCGGCAGATTTGGCCATGGGTGCCATAGAACTGCATCTAGACACCCAGGAGGGCATGAAAGAAAGCATTAGCCCCGCACATTGGTTAGAAATTATTACCGGTTGTAAGCCGGCAGCCTAACAAGCTAGCAGCTTAGGCGAACTACTGGCCCTTAGTTTTATCGAGGAAGGCTTGGTAGGCATCGCCAAAGCCAAACAGCGAGTGGACCGAACGAACCGTGCGGCCTTCGAGGGAGTTAAAGGCCAGGTTAAAGGTTCGGCCTTTGCGCATAGCCGCGATCAATGCTGGATCTTCCTGGTAAGTAATCATACATCCGATACGGCTACAAAAAGAATATTGATACTTCTTTTTAAAGATTTCTTTTTCATCATAGCGCAAAACACTTACCTCAATTCCTGCCCGCAGGCTGGTCATCAAGGGCACAGTATAGGTGACTAGTACCTTGCCGTTTTTACGATGCAAGGACACGGAACTAACCACCCTCTTCTTATCATCAAGAATATACTGGTGAATAATGCAATTGCCTTTAGAGCAGTTCAGTACCCAATCAGTAAATTTTTGTTTGCTGGCAGCATCGGCCAAATTGACCGGTTTATCAATTGACGTTGGTGCCTTTGACACCTGGTCATTACTTAATTCCTGAGCGCCTACCAAGCTACTACAAATGCCCAATAAGGCGCAAATACACGCTAAAGCTTTTATCATTGTTCGTTCCCTCTCTACAACGTTGGTGCGTTATTTTGTCGGTCAGTGCTGATGCCCACCGACACCGTGGGCATGGCCATGCTCTAACTCCTCGCCGCTGGCCTCACGCACGCTGAGTATTTCTATGTCAAACTGGATCGACTTGCCCGCCAAAGGATGATTGTTATCGACATCAACATTTTTCAAGCCAACTTTAACCACTGTAGCTTGTTTAACGCCTTCTGCGGTATTTAAACCAACAATATCACCGGGCTTAAGTTTGCCCTTGGGCTTATTGGCCAGGTGCTTTAGCGACACTCGCTGCTTAGCATTTTCACGTCGCTCACCATAGGCCTGGGCCGGTGCCAGAGTAGCGGAAAATATATCGCCCTCGGCTTTGCTTAACATGGCCTGCTCGAGGCCGGGCATAATATTTTGATAGCCGTGCAAATACAAACTGGGCTCATCACCATGGGTGCTTTCTAATTCTTCACCACCCACTTCACTGAGACGATAATGGAAACTTACAACGCTGTTCTTTTCAATATTCACGGATAATCCTACTGCTGATTCTACTTAAAAGCTCACTTGCGTGGCTTAATCTTGCGGCTGGCAACGGCATTGGTCGGATCTTCAGGCCATGGGTGCCTGGGATAACGGCCCTTCATTTCTTTCTTTACTTGTTGATAACTGCCGCGCCAAAAACCCGCCAGGTCCTGGGTAATTTGCAGCGGGCGACGTGCCGGCGACAAAAGATGAACCATTATAGCCACTTGGCCTTGTAAAATCTTAGGAGTTTCGCCGCAGCCAAACATTTCCTGTAGCTTTACCGCCAGCACCGGAGGCTGCTGGCAATAGTCCAGACCAATATTAGAGCCACTAGCGACCTTAATGTGGCTGGGAGCCCACTCCTTTAACTGCTGCTGCTGCTGCCAGCTAAGCCGGTTCAAACAAGCCTCGGCTAAATCTATACTGTTAAGTTGGCCTAATTTAGTCACTTCATGTAGATGCGGCGCCAGCCAATCCTCAAGCTCCAGCAGCAACACCTGCTCGCTAAAACCAGGCCAAGAATCAGGCTTTAACACCTCTTCTACCAAGCGTAGTCGGGCGATTAACTGTTGATTTTTGTCGTTGAAATTCAAGCATTGCAAGCCTTGTTCTTTAATATAGCCAAGCAATGCCTGCTGTCGAAGCTCAGGACTAATATTTCGTTCTGGCTGAGTGGCCAGCAGCAGCCGACCAAGACGGGTCTCGGTCTCTACCCGAAAAGCACCGCCGCCTTTGTCCCAGTAGCTGCGCATCCGGGTTTCAAGGGGGAGTAAGCTCTGCTGTAATAGAAGCGGCAAACCTATTTCACAAGCCAAAAATATTTGATCACGGCTGCTGCCCTCTCGCCCGCCTAGCTGTGCAATCACAATAAACTCAGCTCGACACAGGGGGTCGGCCGCATCGAGAGTGGCTTGGCGACCATTGGCGAGCTGATAATTACTATATAGAGCGTCGCTATTTTTGCGTCGAGCTACCCTTTCGGGGTAAGCCAATGCCAACAGTAACGCCAAGGCCTGTGGCTGATCGTTCAGGCTTACATTCAACTCGCCACCAAGCCCGTCAAATTTAAGCTGCTGATAGGCCCGTCGTGACTGCTTAACTCTTTGCAGCAAAGCTCGAGCACCACCGCCACCCTGACCTAAGGCTTGCAAGCGCAACTCGAAATCTACCCCTTGGCTGCGGCGATCAAGAAAATCCCGCTCCATCAGTAAGGCCGCAATATCACATGCCAGGGAATATTGCCCCAGTTGCTTGGCCATTATGAGCATATGGGCAATACGCGGGTGAGCAACCACTCGTGCCATTGCCTGGCCATGAGCGGTCACCGTCAGTGCCTCGGTCGGCTGCAGCGCCTTTAAGTCGAGCAGCAATTGTCTGGCCTGTTGCAAGGGCCCCGGTGGCGGTGGGCTAATCCAATTGAGCGTCAAAGGCTGAGCCACACCCCAGGACGCCAACGCTAACAATAAGTCGGCGAGGTCTGCTTGCTCAATTTCTGGCGATGAAAATTCAGCCAGACTCTGTTGCTCCGATTCACTCCATAAACGATAACAGCGCCCCGCTTGGAGACGCCCGGCCCGACCCGCACGTTGAGCGCCGGCCGCCTTGGAGACGCGCACCGTTGCCAGCCTAGTCATGGCAGTGTTCGGATCGAACACTGGCTGACGAGCGAGACCCGCATCGATAACCACGTTTACCCCATCGATGGTTAGGCTTGACTCGGCGATGGATGTCGCCAGCACAATCTTGTACTGGCCGACCACACAGGGAGCGATTGCGCGGCGCTGCTGTTCCAATTTAAGCTCACCATAAAGAGGCTCAATACTGATCTTAGAATGGGACTCGGACAGGCCTGTTTCATTTTGTAAAATTTGCTCAAGCTTGGCCTGACAGCGTTTAATTTCCGCCTGGCCGGGTAAAAACACTAGGATATTAGCCGCCTGCAGCTTAAACACGGCGAGGACTTTGGCGACAACTTGATCGACCATGGCCCTTTTATTCTGGCCATATAATTGTTTTTGATGCTGCTGACTGTAAACTATATCGACCGGATACTGACGCCCCTGGGAACGAATCAAGCTGGGCCTTTGACCCGCGCTGCTAAGTTTGCTGATCAGCTCCTCACCATCCAAGGTAGCCGACATGATTAAAATTTTTAAAGGCTGATCGGCATCACGAAATAAATCACGTCCCTCCAGGCTCAAGGCCAAGCCTAGGTCAGCGTCCAAATGGCGCTCATGAAATTCATCAAAAATCACCAGGCCGACAGCCTCCAAGCTGGGATCACTTTGCAGCATGCGGCTGAATACGCCCTCGGTAATCACTTCGACTCGAGTTTGCGGCCCGACTTTACTGTCTTGCCGCACCCGGTAGCCAATGGTTTGCCCAGCCTGCTCCCCCAATAAGCTGGCCATGCGTTCAGCCGCCGCCCGAGCAGCCAGTCGGCGTGGCTCCAACAGCAGAATTTTTTTGCTCATCAACCACGGCTGATCGATTAAAGCTAGCGGCACCATAGTGGTCTTGCCCGCACCGGGAGGTGCCTCAAGGACCGCCGTATCACTTTGTGCCAAACCTGTTTGAAGCTCATCCAAAACCTCAAAAATGGGTAGCCCAAGCTGGGTTCGTAACTGCTCTATAGACTCTGGGCTGCATATCTGCGCCATTAAATAGCCCTGGCAATTTTGCCAATATTACCGGCATTCATTAATGTCAAAAATTCATCACCCAGTAGCTGGCTTAATTCCATCGCCCGCAACCAACGCTCAATACGCTGCTCATTTTTACCCTGATAAACTTTAAAGTCCTTACGGTCCGGCAAGCGGCCACCGGGTAACTTATCAACAAATGCTTGGGTTGGTGCCAACAGGACTACATTGTCGAGCTGTACCCCGCTCGCCTTGCGCTTAGGGTAAAATTTATCGAACCAGTTGGGTGTAATATGAGGGTAAAAATGGGGGTATAAAATTAGTCCATGGTCTGGCCAAAAACGCTGCGGCAAAGGATGGTAATCCAATAAACCGCCATCTCGATAGATACCTTCAGGCGCATTTTTAATATTGCCAATACCGGGAAACACATGCGGTATGGAGCCCGAGGCACGTACGGCTGAAATAAAATTGCTGCAATCTAAATCCGCTTGAAAACTGTCAATGCCGTCTTTCGCGGCAATCGTCACTTGATCGCGGGGATCGCTAAAAACTTGGCGGTCAAATATCTTGCGATAATTTTTATGCGGCCCTAAGGAGCGCAGCATCGCAGCGCTCATGCCACCTAAAATGGACCAACTATTGTCACTGGCCAATAGGCCCTTGCACCGAACCGTACCGCAGTGATAGCGGATAAACGGGTGCTGTAATATTTCCTCTACTTTATTGTGCGGTAAAAAACTTTGAATAATTTTTTCGGTTTCACCAATCACATCATCCTGGCTGGCCTTATTTTGGTAAGTCTGTTGGATATAGGCAGTAGCCAAATTTTGCAAACCCTGGCCTGGGTCAGCCTGTGCTGCAGCGGCTAATTTCCACGCTCCGACTGACGTGCCAAACACCGGCAAAGGTGATTTTCGCGGTCTGAGCCAGTGTTCAAATACAGCTCGGTCAAGACCGTAAATGGTCAGCCATTTGGCGGCTCCCGACGCGGCAAAGACAGAAGTCACATCTTCTACTTGCAAACCATGTCGCTGGATATGTTTTAAGGCTTTTGGGCCCGCCAGTATTTGCAAGTTTTCCATGCAGTATTACAGCCTGTTAATTTTAAGTAGGATTAATATTAAGCAGTATTTTTCCCTGCCGTGCCGGCTCAAAGGAATACGCCAGTGCTTCAGCAGCTTGCTCAAGGGGAAATTGCTTGGCAATCGGGGTTTGAAAAACGCCTTTTTGCGCCAGCTTCCCAAGCTGCCCAATGGTATTGAGCAGAGTTTCAGGAGCTTGGTTTGCCAGCCAGCTACCGGCAAAAAAACCGCTGATGGTATTACCGGGCATCATCAGGTCACGTGATGGCAGCTCAATATTTTCGCCGGACAGGGTTCCATAAACCACCATTTGGCCTTTTAAGCCTAAACACTGCACCATTTGCGCAGCCACATTGCCGCCGATACAATCCATCGCACCAGCAACACCCAAACCTTTGGTCACAGCGGCGACGCGGTCTAGTATATTTTCAGTCTCACTATTAATCACAACATCCGCACCTGCATCGAGCAAGGCTTGGCGATGTACTTCGTTGCGAATGACATTGATGGTTTTAAACCCGAATTCTCGCCCTAGGCGAATCACCATTTTACCCAAGGCCGAGCCGGCGCCGCTTTGTATCAACCACTGCCCGGTCGACAAGGATAAAACGTGGCGGCACATGGCGTATGCAGAAAGTGGGTTAATAATAAACATGGCCGCCTGCTCATTGCTAAGGCTGGCAGGCACAGGGATCGCCCGCTTAGCATCCACCACGGTATAATCCTGCCAAGTTCCATTCGGCGGCCCTGCGGAAATAGCGACTCGCTCGCCTTTTAGACGACGCTCAGCAAGCCCGCTGCCGCAGGCATCAACAATGCCGACACCTTCACCACCCAAGGCATAGGGAAAACTTGGGTAAAGCTGTAGGCCGGCCGGGTCAAAACTCGGCGTCGACTTACCTCGATTCCACAGCAAGCGTTGCAAGGACTTGAGGTAATCACCGCGAACAAAATTCCGATCCGAAGGATTTACAGCAGCCATCAGCATTCGCACTCGCACCTGGCCCGGACCGGGTTCGGGTTTCTCACGCTGCTGGATTTGTATTTTATCAAACTGCTGGGACAACTCGGTTACGACAACGGATCTCATATTCAGTCTCTTTTATCATTATTGATGAATAATATCATTTGGCGGCGATAATCATCGTGGTTTAATTATATCGCGTCGCCAGCTTTGATATACTGCCTTTTTGATCATTCTGTATAGGACTCTTGCCAATGCCCCGGCTTCGTTTAATTTTTGTACTTGTGGCAACAGCGATACTGCTAATTGCCTGCTCCAAGCCCGGCCCCGGCAGCGATAACAGCCAAACTATCAGCGGCCTGCCTTGGCAAATCAAAACTTATGATGACGGTAGCAGCGAAGTATTTGGCTTACGCATAGGGCATACCAGCCTCGCTCAAGCGACAGAGCTAATTAAAGCGGACCATCAAGCGGCCATCATTATCGACCAGCAAAACAGCCGCGGCTTGGAGATGTATTTTAATCAATTCAAGGCCGGTGTTTTGGACGGAAAACTGGTGATAGTTGCCGATATAACTGATGCCGAGCTGGAACAAATGATCGCCAATCTAGATCAAGGCGACTATATGGCCAGTGGCGCCCGCAAGCTTATCCCCACCGATGCAGATTGGAATACGGCTGAGCAGGCGGTAATTTCTAGCATAGCTTTTATTCCCGCGATCAACCTAGATGAAGATATTATCTTAAATCGCTTTGGCCAACAGCCTGAAATCGTCTTGACCCCTGGCCTCAAGCACTTTCTCTATGCCAAACAAGGCTTGGACATAGCCCTAAGTAATGAGGGTAAAGAAGTACTGCAGTATGTTGCGCCCAAGGCTTTTCAACAACTGCGCCAACCCCTAATTTATGCCGCCCAGTTTGCGGCCCAAGTAGAGCAATAGAAGATGGCTATCCAGTGGTACCCGGGTCATATGCACAAGGCCCAAAAACAAGTCAAAGAGGTCCTACCTCAGGTAGACTTGGTGATCGAGGTATTGGACGCTAGGCTACCCTACTCCAGCCTAAACCCCATGATCAATGATCTCAGCAAGACCAAGCCGCGAATCAAGGTGTTGAGTAAAACCGACCTGGCTGACCCTGAGCTAACGCAACAATGGCAAGACTATTACACCGCCCAGGGCATTAAAACTCTGCTGGTTAGCACCACAGACCCGGGGCGGGCCAAACAGCTGCCCGATTTATGCCGTAAGTTGCTGCCTGACACCAATCAATATCGCACCATCAACGCCATGATTATGGGCATTCCCAATGTTGGCAAATCGACCTTGATCAATACTCTGATGGGCCGAGCCATTACCAAAGTTGGCAATGAACCGGCTGTCACCAAAGGCCAGCAAAAGATTAATTTGCGCAACGGTATTATTTTATGGGACACACCAGGAATGTTGTGGCCCAAGGTAGAGAACGAACACAGCGGATATCGTTTAGGTGTATCGGGTGCGATTAAGGATACCGCCATGGAGTACGAGGATATCGCCTTCTACGCCATTGATTATCTGATTGCCGCTTACCCCGAAGCTTTGAAAGCACGCTATGAACTGGAGTCTGTGCCCGCCACCGCACTGGAATGCTTAGAAATGATTGGCGCCAAACGCGGCTGTAAGCGTGCCGGTGGCCGGGTTAACCTGCACAAGGTTTCGGAGCTGCTTATTTTTGAATTTCGCAGCGGCCAACTTGGCCCCATCACCCTGGAAACACCCGCAATGATTGCCGTTGAAATGGCCGAGGTGGCCCTGCAAGCCGAAAAAAAGGCGGAGAACAAATACGTTCGAGGTAAAAAACCTCGCCGACGCTAGGAGTTTATTCGCTGCGAGTGGTAACTCAAAATTGCTGTGCACCAACAGCAGCGGCGACTCCCCAAACCTTGTCGCCCTGCTGAGCTTCTAAAGACTGCACCCCTAATACACCCCAGCCCTGTTTCAGCTTTAACAACAACGGGCCGCCGGAATCCCCGCCAATTACCGAACAATTGTGCTTTAACATCCGGCTCTTACCCGGGCTCTTTAATAGCTGGCAGCCCTTCTGCACCGTCATTATTTCCGACCGGTCACTGCGGTAACCTGCCAAGCTAACCTTTTGACCTTTTTTAAGTTGCTCGGAGCTGGCCAGCGGTAAAAAGCCAATCGACTTACCCACTGCCTGCTCCAGCTCGAGCACCGCCCAATCAACATAGGTATTACTCAGATCAATGGATCGGCCGTGAGTCAGCTGTGGATCTTTTCGATATGAAACTACCTTGCTGTAAGCCTGATAATCGCCACGATCGTAGCCAGCAACAAAATGGATATACTGCGGCGGCACCCAGCTATTATTGGCTGGGTTCCAAAGGCAATGCGCCACGGTCAGGACCAGCCGTTCGCTGATCAACACCCCGCTACAGCGCATGCGGCCGCCGACGTTCACCTGCCCAATAGCGCGCCAAGGTAGTTGCTGCACATTGACCGCCTGTCGATTTATGGGGTAGTTTTGGGGCAAGCCGTAGTCGCTAGGCTTGGAGTAAGTTCTAGTGGTTTTGTAATGGGGTAGGTTCTGCTTGTTGTCGGCACTCGGCTCAGCTTGGCTACTGGGGCTTATTAATAGGATAAAAAGCACCCCTACCCGACTAGCATTGGCTAGAAATACACTTAAATAATGAACGAGTCGCGGCATCTAAACATCTCCTTAAGCCATTCACTATAGTCTATTCAGACAAAAGCGAAATAGTCTTTTAGGCTCAACCTTCAATGCCGATTAATTTTTTGAACCGCTTCTTTTAGTGACAAGATTTCATCACGTAACTCGCCCAAGCTCGGCTCGCCGCTGGCCTCAGCCTCTTCAGCGCGCTCTAGCGCGTGTTCTTCTTCCAGCACATTAACCACAATACCGATAATCATATTGAGAAAAGCAAAGGCGGTGAAAAAGATAAAAGTCAAATAATAGAACCACGATAAAGGATAAACTTCCATGGTCTCGTACATCACATCGGTCCAGTCTTCGAAAGTCATCACCCGGAACAAGGTCAGCAAACTTATTGATATATCGCCCCACAGCACCGGATTAATATCCTGAAACAGCGTGCTGCCAATAGCCGCATAGATGTAAAAAATAATAAACATCAGCAGCATCACATAACCCAGCTGTGGTAAAGCCTTAGCCAAAGAGTTAAGCAACATGCGTAACTCAGGAATAATGGAAACCATACGCAGAACGCGAAATATTCGAATCAGCCGTCCTAGCAAGGCCATGTCACTATTTTCAATGGGGATCAAACTGACTACTACGATCAAGGTATCAAAAATATTCCAGGCTTTATTGAAAAACTTCCATTTATTGGGCTCAGCAACAAACCGTACCGAAATTTCAAATAGAAAAATAAACGTAATAACCCAATCGAAAATAGCCAGGGCTTGCAGCACATTGGGTGAAATATCGTAAGTTTTAACCCCCACCACCAGGGCAGACACAATAATCACTGAGACCACAAAGGTTTCAAATAATTTATTAGCCATTAAACGAACGAAGAAATTTTGCAGACTTTCTGTCTTAGTATTCATAACACTTAACTATCAGCAATGGGACTTGGGGGGTGCAATCAACTTACAAACACTCTTTGGCGAAACGCTCAAAATCATCGCCCTGCCATTGTTTGTTGGGTTTATGCTCCATCATTGAACACCAGCTTTCATCCTGGCTATTGAAATGTGCCGGGCTAAGCAAGGCCGCCGCCAGCAACACCAGTAGCGACAACACGACACCTACGATCAAAATATACTTAAACATAAACGCCCTTGCTAGCTCTGTGACAGCGATTGAATTAAGTCTTCAGCGTAATACGTAATTATTAAATCGCAGCCCGCGCGCTTGAACGCTAGCATGGTTTCCAGCACTACGGCTTGCTCATCGATCACACCGGCAGCCGCTGCCGCCTTAATCATCGAGTACTCACCACTGACATGGTAAACCGCTAACGGCAGCGATGAATTCTGGCGGATATTGGCAATCACATCCAAATACGCAGTACCGGGTTTAACCATTAAAATGTCGGCGCCTTCGGCTTCATCCTGCAGAGACTCGGCCAGTGCTTCGCGGCCGTTGGCCGGGTCCATTTGATAGGTATTGCGGCTGCCCTTAAAATTACTGTCCACCGCATCGCGAAATGGCCCATAAAAAGCCGAGGCAAATTTGGTGGAATAACTCATCACCGGAATATGCTCAAAGCCGGCCTCATCTAAGGCAGCGCGAATGGCGGCAATCATGCCATCCATCATGCCAGAGGGGGCGATCATATCGACACCCGCCTGCGCAGCCACCACCACCTGCTTTTGCAAATTTAGCAAAGTTAAGTCGTTATCGACATCACCATCAACGACTACACCGCAGTGGCCATGGTCGGTGTATTCGCAAAAGCAATTATCGCTAATCACCAGCATATCCGGTGCCGCGGCTTTGGCCAGCCGAATACTGCGAGCCATTAGCCCCTGGGCGTCCCAGCTGTCTGTACCACAGGCATCTTTTTTGGCGGTGACACCAAATAAGATAACGGCCTTAATTCCAGCCTGCCACAAGCGCTGTATCTCAGCAGCCAGCTGCGTCTCAGGCCAGCGGCACACGCCCGGCATCGAATCAATGGCCACCACCTCATCAATGCCTTCTTCGATAAATAAAGGCAGAATAAAATCTTCGGCGCGCAGATGAGTTTCGCGCCTAAGCGAGCGCAGATTGCTGCTGCGACGTAAACGGCGAAAACGAAATTCAGGCTTAGTTGTCATTCTGCTTCCTTTTTTATTACTGGCGACGCCATTTGGTGGCCACTTGACCGTCGCCATCACGATAATCTTCGAGGATGACAGCCTGAGCTTTTAGCTCATCGCGAATTTCATCGGAGCGGGCAAAGTCCTTGTCGGCCCTCGCCTGCAAGCGCGCGCTGATTAGCGCCTCAATATTTTCCGCCGCCAAGTCATCGTCACCACCCTGGGTAAACCATGCTTCGACATCATCCTCTAGCAAGCCTAGCAGCTGACTTAAAGCCAGCAACTGCGACTTCAGATCAGGCTTGGCGTCATCGGCCGCCAGCTTTAGCTGCTTGGCCAGAGCCAGCATTTCAGTGATGGCAATGCGAGTATTTAAATCGTCCAGCAGCGCTTGATAGGCGACACTGGCTTTTATATCGACGCCAGTAACTGCCACCGCCTGGTTATCCCGCAAAACGCCATATATATAATCCAAATTATCCTTGGATTCATTTAACAGCTGCTCGGAAAAATCCATATCCGATCGGTACTGGGCCGATAGAATCGCATAGCGTATTACCTCGCCATGGTAGTTCTTTAATAAGTCACGCACCAAGCGGAAATTGCCCAGGGACTTGGACATTTTTTCGCCATTGATATTAATATAACCATTGTGCATCCAATAGCGTACATATTCATCGGCGTCGTTGGCGCAGCAGCTTTGCGCTACTTCATTTTCATGGTGGGGGAATATTAAATCTTTACCGCCACCATGGATATCAATGCTATCGCCCAGATGTTTCTTAATCATCGCCGAGCATTCCAAATGCCAGCCGGGCCGACCAAAACCCCAGGGGCTGGTCCAGCCCGGCTGTTCATCGAACGATGGTTTCCACAAGACAAAGTCGCCGGCATTTTTTTTGTAATCCGCCACTTCGACCCTGGCGCCGTCTAGCATTTCATCCATATTGCGGCCGGATAATTTGCCATAGTCAGCCATGGACTTAACATCAAACAGCACATGGCCTTCCGACTCATAGGCATGGCCTTTACTCATTAAGGCTTCGATCATGGCGATCATTTCAGGCAGGTGATCGGTAGCGAGTGGCACCAAGGTCGGCGTCAAACAGTTGATAGCGGCCATATTTTCAGCATAGGCTTCGATATAAGGCTGGGAAAACTCAGCGATGCTAATATCCCTAAGCTTGGCATCGCGCATTATTTTGTCGTCAATGTCGGTGATGTTGCGGGCATAACTCACCTTCGGGTATTCCAGCTGCAAGACCCGAAATAAGGTATCGAAGATTACCGGGGGGCGGGCATTGCCGATATGCACATAGTTGTAGACCGTCGGCCCACAGACATACATTTTAATATGTTCCGGATCGATCGGTTTAAATATCTCTTTTTTACGAGACTGGGTGTTGTATATTTTTAAACTCATATTCTTTTCCAAAACAGCTTGTAACGCTGTTAATCCTGGGCGCGCAGCAGTATATTTTCTACCTTTAAGTAGCGGCTACTTCTTGTTGGCCCAATTATCTTTTAAACCAATGGTGCGGTTAAACACCAACTTGCTTGCGCTGGAGTATTTTGCATCCAAACAAAAATAGCCCTCACGCTCAAACTGGTAGGCCAAACCTATCGGTGCTTTCTGTGCCGACAGTTCGACCTTGGCGCCGTTGATAATTTGCAAAGACTCAGGATTGATATAATCCAAATAGTTTTTATCGCCCGCGTCGGGCGCAGCGTCGGTAAATAAACGATCGTATAAGCGCACTTCACAATCGATATTATGGCTAGCCGAAACCCAGTGAATAACGCCGCGCGGACGAATGCCCTCAGGCGGGTTATTACCGACGGTGCCGGGCAGCAGAGAAACTTTTAGCTCGACAATTTCGTCATTACTATCTTTTACAGTCTCTTCCCACTTGACTACATAGCCGCCCCGCAGGCGCACATACTCGCCGCTAACTAAGCGTTTAAACTTTTTCCGTGACAGGGTGTTGTCTTCAGAAAAATCCGCTTTATCGATATAAAGAGTTTCGGTAAAGGGCAGACTGCGCTCACCCATGTCTTCTTTGTTGGGGTGTACTGGCTGACTTAGGCTCAACACCCCATCGACTAGCTCGTGGCCATCCGCCGCAACCTCAGCAAAGTTAGTGATGCTGACTTTCAGTGGGTTCAAAACACACATGGCCCTGGGCGCACTGTTGTTTAAATCATCGCGAATAGCATGCTCCAGCGTACTGACATCAATAGTACTGCCAGATTTGGTCACCCCAATCATTTCGCAAAAGTGCCTAACCGCCGCTGGCGTCACCCCTCGGCGGCGCATACCCGACAGGGTCGGCAAGCGTGGGTCGTCCCAGCCATCAACCAGATTATCGTCGACCAACTGCTTCAGCTTACGCTTAGAAGTAACGGTGTAATTCAATTCTAACCGGGCAAATTCATACTGCTTAGGCTTGCTCGGTACCGGCAGGTTTTCAATAAACCACTCGTACAATGGCCGGTGGTCGGCAAACTCCAAGGTACAAACCGAATGCGTTACCCCCTCGATCGCATCCTCCTGGCCATGGGCAAAGTCATAAGTGGGGTAAATACACCATTTATCACCGGTTTGATGATGGCTCTGCTTACGAATACGGTAGAGCATAGGGTCGCGCAAATTCATATTGGGGCTGTTCATATCGATCTTGGCGCGCAGCACACAATCACCCTCGTTATAGTCACCGGCACGCATCTTTTCAAATTCAGCTAGATTCTCGTCTACACTGCGGTCGCGATGGGGGCTGGGCTTACCCGGTTTAGTGGCCCAACCGCGGTACTCACGGGTTTGTTCTGGGCTTAAATGACAAACATAAGCCTTACCCGCATTTATAAGATGCAGAGCCCAATCGTAAAACTGGTCAAAATAATTAGAGGCATAACGGATATCCCCGCCCCACTCAAAACCCAGCCATTCGACATCGGCCTTAATCGCCTCGACGTATTCCTGGTCTTCCTTGGTCGGATTGGTATCGTCAAAGCGTAGGTTGCACTGACCGCCAAAACGCTGGGCCAGACCAAAATTTAAGCAGATCGACTTGGCGTGACCGATATGCAGATAGCCATTAGGCTCCGGCGGAAAACGGGTCACTATCTGTTGTCGCTCGCCACTGGCCAAATCAGCGCTGACGATTTGTTCAAGGAAATTCAGTGGCTTTTCATTATCGCTCATAGTCTTGGGTCCTAACGGGAACAGGCATTCGCCATCCCTAGTTTTCGATTGCTGCAAAACCGCGTATTATAGCCGCCCTATTCAATCCTGAGCAGTCTTATTGACGTTTATTTACTGGTTTTACAACAACTTAACGCTGTAAAACCCATTATGCATGACCCTAGGAGTCACAATGATTACTTTGCATACAAACCACGGCGACATCAGCATCGAGCTGGATTTCGAGAAGGCCCCCAAAACTGCGGCTAATTTCCAGCAATACGCCGAGGACGGCTTCTACCAAGGCACTATTTTTCACCGCGTGATCAATGGCTTTATGGTTCAGGGCGGCGGCATGACCCCGGACATGGATGAGAAAGACTGCAAGCGAGAGCCGATCGAGAACGAGGCTGACAATGGCTTAAGCAATGACATCGGTACCCTGGCGATGGCCCGTACCATGGACCCACACAGTGCCAGCAGTCAGTTTTTCTTCAATGTTTCTGATAATGACTTCCTTAACCACACTGGCAAAAATTCTCAGGGCTGGGGCTATTGTGTATTTGGCAAGGTTGTCGAGGGTATGGATGTGGTTAATGCGATTAAAAGCGTAGCCACGGGTAGTATGATGGGCCATCAAGATGTACCAAAAGAATCTGTGCTGATTGAAAAGGTTAGCATTACAGATTAACGCCCATATGTGCCGGCATTTCTGCCAAGTGTTTAAACGTTTGTTGAAACGCTGGTACATACTGAGGTATGAATTTGGGTATTGGTTTCTCAGCCCTCTGTCGCAGGGACGCGGCAGTGGAGCCCCCAGGGACGGGTTTACGGCGCGATGAGAAATCAATGCCCAGATTTATGCCGGCACGATTCCACGGTCACCCAAGCCTCAAGCTAGCGAAACATAGCTTGCAACCACCGGGACTGAATTGAGCCCTGCATTATCACCATACAACCTCCAGAGTTCTAGCATGAGCACATTGTTTATCTCCGACCTACACCTAGACAGCAGCAGACCCCAGGTGACCCAAGCCTTCTACCGCTTCCTAGATGAAAGAACCGACAATACCGAGGCACTGTATATACTGGGTGATTTTTTTGAAGCCTGGATCGGTGATGATGACGATGCGGAACTATGCCTAGAGGTCAAAGCACGACTAAAAAGCCTGAGCCAACAGACACAAGTTTATATCATGCACGGCAACCGCGATTTTCTCTATGGCCCGAAATTCTGCCAAGACACCGGCGCCACCTTGCTTAACGACCCGTGCTTGATCGACCTATACGGAATCCCCACCTTACTGATGCACGGCGACAGCCTATGCACCGACGACCAAGAATATATGGCTTTTCGTCAGCAAGCTCGAAGCCCACAGTGGCAGCAACAGTTGTTATCACAGCCACTCATAGCTCGGCGTGCCCTGGCAGCCCAGCTGCGTCAGCAAAGCAAGTCCATGAGCGCCCTTAAAGCCGAAGATATAATGGATGTGAATGCCAGTGAAGTGGCCTCACAGCTAAATACCCACAACTGCCACCGCCTAATCCACGGCCACACCCACCGTCCCGCCCGCCATAAGCTGGCGGAACTAAACGCTGAACGAATCGTGTTAGGCGACTGGCATGATAAAGCTTGGTGCATAGAAGCAACCGAGCAGGACCTTAAATTACAGCATTGGCAAATTGCGCCATAAAATTGATAGAAATAGCTAGCTAGAAATTCGGCCCAGGCTTTTATACTCTGGGCCATAATAAATACTAGGGTAAATAAGCCATGAGCAGCTTTGTTTTCAACACCACCAAATCCATTATCAACCAGCCCGGCGCCTTAATGGACCTGGCCGACATCTGTCGACGCCAACATATCAGCCGCCCACTGGTGATTACCGACCCAGGGATCATCGCTTGCGGCTTGTATGAGCGATTACAGCAAGCCCTTGATGGTCAGCTGCCCTATTGCGCTTTTACCGAAATCGTTGCCGACCCACCTGAAGCTATTATTTTAGCGGCCCTAGAATTGGCTAAAAGCGAACAGGTTGATGGCATTATCGGCTTCGGCGGCGGCAGCTCAATGGACAGCGCCAAACTGGTTGCCTTAATGGCCCGATCTGGCGAAACATTGGCGGATATCTATGGCGTTGAACAGGTCAAGGGCCAGCGCCTGCCCTTGATTTTAATCCCGACCACGGCCGGTACCGGTTCAGAAGTAACGGCAGTAGCCATAGTTACCACCGGCGAAACCACTAAGATGGGCGTCGTCGCGCCGCAATTATTACCCGATATCGCCTTGCTGGATGCCGAACTTACTCAGGGCTTACCCGCCAGCATCACGGCGGCTACCGGCATCGATGCCATGGTTCACGCGATCGAAGCCTTTACCAGTAAACATAAAAAAAACCCCTATTCCGATATGCTGGCCAAACAAGCACTGCAGCTAATGAGCCGCAATATCCAGCAGGCCACCCACAACGGTGACGACCTCAGCGCTCGCCAGGCCATGTTATTAGGTGCCTGTTTAGCGGGACAAGCGTTCGCCAATGCTCCGGTTGCCGCAGTCCACGCCCTGGCCTACCCACTCGGAGGGCACTTTCATATACCCCACGGTCTGAGTAATTCCTTGGTGTTACCACATGTAATGCGATTTAACCACAGCGCCTGTCACGCACTGTACGCGGAACTGGCCCCATTGATAATGGGGCGCGACTTTCACGCCAAGGGCAGCACCGAAGCCGAGGCTCACCAGCTGATTGATTATTTGGAAAATTTAATTAAGCGCCTAGAGCTACCTCGACGCTTACAAGATTTAGAAATCAAGGAAGAGCAGCTGGCGATGTTGGCCAGCGACGCTATGTTGCAGCAGCGACTTTTGATCAACAACCCAAAGGAAATGAATGAAGCCCAGGCCTTAAGTATTTATCAGGCGGCTTATTAACCCGCCGGCGCCATCGCCGTTTTCTTGAGGATTATTTTCCTGGGCAAAAAACGCCTCAATTTTATCCCGCTCCCACATCGCATCCTTGTAACCCAGCTCAATTAATTCTTGGCTGTACTCAGGACAAAACAGTAAATAACTGGCCGCCGCCGAACCGCCCCCAGCGGCGGTGGCTCCAGTGGAGCGGAAAAACATTTTTAAACTCGGCGGCAAATAACGAACTTTACGGCCGGCAATTTTATCCAGTGGTTTCGAAGGTGATATTACTAGGCTTTCGATGGGCCTTAAGGGGTACGCCGCTTCATCCATAGCGGCGGCGGGAATCTGCTTTAACAAAGCATTAACTCGATCCAAATGCTCAATATCACCTTCCAAGCTATCAATGAAGGCACTGTTAAACATATGCCCAATAATCTGCGCAATTGACGGAGAATGTCGAGCCGGAGCTGGTTTTTTATGCCAATGCTCAACGTTACGGTTACCCGAGACACCAATCACAAATACCCGGTTTGCGCCCAGGTGCAGCGCCGGGCTAATCGGTGCCAATTGTCGCATCGCGCCGTCACCAAAATATTCGTTACCGATTTTAACCGTCGGAAAAATAGTCGGCAGCGCCGACGAGGCCATCAGATGCTGTAGGCTAATATTCTGGCGCTGGCCAACTCGGCGGTGCCGACGCCATTCTTTATGGCCCGGCATACCGGCTTGCGATGAGTCCTGAAAAAAACTGACCGACTCGCCCGAGCTATAACCCATGGCGGTGACACAAATAGCTTCCAGCGCACCCTTGTCTAACATTGGCCCCAGTCGATCGAAATTAATAACCTGGGATAAAAAATCATTGAGTGGCTGGTTGTTTAGCAAGGAAATGGGCTTACGCTTACCCACACCATTATTAAATAAAGAACCCAGCAAGTTCATGCCACCCTTGGCGACATCCCAAAAACCGGATTTAAACACGTGGTCGGCGGTAATGTTGGCCCAGAAATTTTCAAGATTATCAACTGCCCCAGAAAAATTGTCGGCGCGGCACGCTAGGCTAACGGCGTTAATAGCTCCGGCTGAAGTACCACAAACAATTGGAAACGGATTTTTATCATTGCCAGGCAGGATATCACGCAGGCCCTTCAGAACACCGACTTGGTACGCCGCACGGGCACCACCACCGGAAAGAATTAATGCATTACTCATTGAGCTATTGGTTTCCAATTATGTTTTTAACAGCCCGCCGGTATAGAGCTGAATACGTTCGCAGACCCGGCGCAATGCCAAAGTCCTGGCATAAATTTTCACGCGTCCTTTGCGACCACATTTAGAACCATACCCTCAGCGCTGATAATCTCCACTAGGGTTCCCTTGGGTAAATTTTTCTCACTGGCAACAACCCACAGGGCATCCGCAATTTGAACCTGACTGCGTCCGCCAATGCTATCGTCCATAAGCGCTGCGCTACGGCCAATCAAATTAGCTGTGCGGTCATTTAAGTTGGGTTGATCGGTGGCCTCGTTAACCGCACGAAAGCGACTCCAATACAACCAAGTGAACATTACTGAAAAAACCGCAAATAACAACAGCTGCCACTGCCACTGCAAATTTGGTAGCAAAGCCAATACAGCCGCCACCACCATAGCGCCAAGGCCCATACCCAATAAAAAACCAGCGGCACCGAGGACCTCCAGTACCAGCAGGACGATACCTAAGCTTAGCCAGTGCCATGCACTGAGTTCATTTAAAAAATCCATAAACACCTCTAACATTGCCTCCCCGCCAATTTTTGGCCAACGGTTTAGCCTCGGGGTTTTACTGGCTCGGCACGGGCATAAGCTTTATGCTAAGCCTGCCTATTAAACCTTGTCTTTAACGGCCTGAACGACTTCCCGAATGCCTTCAATCGAGCCAATAACGCTGGCGGCCTCAAGAGGCATCAGTACTACCTTGGAGTTATCCGCCGAGGCAATCTGCCCTAAAGCATCGACATACTTTTGTGCAATAAAATAATTAATCGCCTGGGAATTACCCTTGGCTATGGCTTCGCTGACCATGTAAGTCGCCTTGGCTTCAGCTTGAGCTTCACGCTCGCGTGCTTCGGCATTCAAGAATGCTGACTGCCGTTCACCTTCGGCCTTTAGAATCTGAGATTTTTTTTCGCCCTCAGCCACCTGTATGGCTGACTCCCGCTCACCTTCGGCCAATAGAATTTGGGCCCGTTTCTCACGCTCGGCCTTCATTTGATTGGCCATCGAATCGATCAAATCTTTGGGCGGGGTTATATCGCGTATTTCGATACGGGTAACCTTAACGCCCCAGGGGTTGGTCGCCTCATCAACCTTACGTAACAAGGCGGTGTTAATTTGATCGCGATTGGACAGCATGGCATCCAATTCCATCGACCCCAGTACCGCACGAATATTGGTCATCACCAAATTCTGCATGGCGCGCTCGAGATGATTGACCTCATAGGAGGCATGCACGGCATCAATGATCTGAAAGAAACAGACGGCATCGGTGGTGACCATCGCGTTATCGGCCGAGATCACCTCCTGCGGCATAATATCCAGCACCTGCTCCATAACAATTTGGCGGCGCCCTATCTTATCCATAAACGGAATGATAATTTGCAAGCCAGGCCGCAATAGCCGGGTGTATTTGCCAAAACGCTCGACCGTCCATTCTTGACCCTGGGGCACACTTTTAACGCCCATCAAGATAACGCTGATGGCAAGTACCACCGCGACAATAACCGCTATATCGATTCCAAACATAGATAACCCCAGTTTTCTTATTTAATTGCCACAAACTAACATAGAAAAGCAAAGTGGCGCCATTAGGCGCCACTTATTTGTGCCTAAACACATACTTAACCTAGTTTTAAAAGGTGATCGTCGCAGCATCGGGCCGCCGAGTATCCGAGGCTCCGTACAAATATCCGTCGATAGCCATAATAGATTGGGTGCTGCCCATGGTGCGGGAGCGCTTGGTTTTATGGCCCATCTGCCTGAGCAAGCGAACCGTATCAATACTGACACCAGGTTCAATAAACATCATATCGGGGAACCATTGATGATGCATACGCGGCACCGAGGTTGCCTCGGCAATATTCATGTCAAAATCAATCGTATTGAGAACCATCTGCAAGACAATGGTAATAATGGTACTACCACCAGGACTACCGGTCGCCAATATAGGCTTGCCGTCTTTTATTACCAGGGTCGGCGTCATTGAGCTAAGGGGGCGTTTACGCGGCTCGATCGCATTGGCCTCACTGCCTAATAAACCATAGCCATTGGGCTCGCCGGGCTTGGCCGAGAAATCGTCCATCTCATTGTTTAACAAAATACCGGTGCCATCAGCGACAATACCCGAGCCATAACTATAATTAATGGTATAGGTATTGGAAACGATATTACCCCATTTATCCGCCACCGAATAATGAGTGGTATCGTGGCTTTCCCTGCTAAACGTCTTGCTAGGCGCTATATCGACCGAGGGCGTGGCCTTATCCAGCGGTATACGATCGCGCAGTTCAGCGGCATATTGCTTAGATATCAGCTTTGCTACCGGCACCCGATAGAAATCAGGGTCGCCCAGATGCAGGCTGCGGTCGGCATAAGCCCGCTTCATCACTTCGGTCAAGGTATGCAGATATTGAGCCGAATTGTGGCCCATCAGCCTAAGGTCATAGCCCTCTAAAACATTCAACATTTGCACAAGGTGAACACCGCCAGAACTTGGCGGGGGCATAGATATAATCTCATACCCACGGTAAGTGCCACGAATGGCCTCGCGCTCCTTAACCTCATACGATTTAAAGTCTTGCAAGCTAAACAGGCCGTCGTATTTATCAGAGGCGGCGACAATACGCTTGGCTATAGCGCCCTCATAAAAGGCTTTGCGCCCACCCTGAGCTATCTGTTTAAGTGACCAGGCTAGGTCTTTTTGCACCAGACGATCACCCGCCTGCAAATTTTGACCGTCTTTTTTATAAAAAATAGCCTTAGTGGCCTCATAGCGGGTCAGCCGCTTGCGTTTAACTACCAAGTCATTCGCCAGCCCCGGGCTAACTATAAACCCCTGTTGGGCTAATTTGACCGCTGGCGCAATAACCTGTTTAAGGCTCATGGTGCCGTACTTCTCCAGCGCGTGAATCATTCCAGCAACGGTTCCGGGTACGCCAGCAGCTTTATAGGTAAACCCAGCCATGTCGCGATCAAATTTACCCTCGCTGTCGATAAACATATCCGCATAGGCTTTAATCGGTGCCATTTCCCGGTAATCCAATGCGACGGTCTTATTCTTATCTTTTAGATAAATCATCATAAACCCGCCACCGCCTAAATTACCCGCCTTGGGCAAGGTGACCGCCATGGCAAAACCGGTGGCCACTGCGGCGTCTACGGCATTGCCGCCGCGCTGCAATATATCAATGCCTACCTGGGAGGCCAATGCTTCCTGGCTTGCAACCATTCCGCTCTTACCAATTACCGGGTGGAAACGAGTGTCATAGCTGATAATCGCAGATTCTTGAGCTGTGACGGTTGCGGCCAGAAAAATCACCAACGCCAACGTCGCACTATAGATACGAGTCATAAGAAATTCCATATGTAGATTCAAGCGAGATAATGACATAAACCCCGGGTTTGGCCTAGGGGGGGGAGCTAATTGACATGTTAAGCAGATACCGATTGATATAGGTACAGAGCAGCCAGCGCTCAGCGATTGAACCCTATTTCAGCGCCACCACCAAACTGGTGTCAAACGACTGACTCGAATATTAGCTATGCGCTGTAAACCGTCAAAGTTTAAACAGCCAATGCCCCATGATTTAAAAACAAGCACAACGCAACAGCTCAGCAGTAACCAGCAGTAACCAGCAACCATTGATAAAAAATGTAACGCTTAATTCACAGGGCTATAGCCAAAGTGGCGCGCAGCCCTAACGCTATGACCGTTGATAACAATTAGGCCATTATTGGCCGCCCCACTTTTTTATTAGAAAAATTCAGCTAATCTAAAATAACAAAGAAAAAAAAGAAAGGCGTCACTAAATTTTATTGGCATAAACTATGCTACAGCTTTAAACATGCTCGACGTATGACATGCAACAATGATCACCATAAGCGGTCAAATGATAGGGTTAAATACTTTTCAGACGAAGCAATAGTAAAGACGCGGATCGATACTTGCCAAATCACACTTTTGCGCGTAGAACTGGACTTAGTTAAATCGGCGGGAAATATATAAGTTAAGCGCAACGAACATTCGTAGCGCTTAACTTATATCAAAACAAAATATATGTTTTAATTTTTTTCGCCCACGACAGAACCCCATCTTCAGCAAGTGTTAATAGCCACGCTATATAAGCTATCAACTGCAGACTATAAAGATCAAATGACTATGAAAGGTAATTCTATATTGTAATTTATGCTCTGATCTAACCGTCGCGTTTCCCTCAGAGCAGAGGAGGCAAGTATGGGTATCATCGATCACTATCTTGGCCGTTACGAATCGGGCCAGGAAGAAGAAATAAGCATCCAAGAATATTTAGACCTATGCAAATCTAACCCCAGCGTTTACGCCAGCGCCGCTGAAAGACTGCTTAATGCTATCGGCGAGCCTGAAGTCATCGACACAGCCAAAGACCCACGCCTAAGTCGAATTTTTTCCAATAAAATCATCAAACGCTACCAAGCCTTCAAAGAGTTCCATGGTATGGAAGAATGCATCGAGCAGATCGTTGCTTACTTTCGTCACGCAGCTCAGGGGCTCGAAGAGAAAAAACAAATCCTGTATTTGTTAGGTCCAGTGGGCGGCGGCAAGTCGTCTTTGGCAGAGCGCCTTAAATCCCTAATGCAAGATGAAGCAATTTACTGCCTAAAAGATTCTCCAGTATTCGAATCACCGCTGGGCCTATTCGACATAAAAGAAGATGGAAGCATACTGCAGGAAGAATTTGGTATACCCAAACGCTACCTGGGCAACATCATGTCACCTTGGGCGGCCAAGCGCTTACACGAATACAACGGTGACATCAGTAAATTTAGGGTGGTCAAAATAAAACCCTCAATACTAAACCAAGTAGCCATCTCCAAAACCGAACCAGGTGACGAAAACAATCAAGACATCTCGTCGCTAGTGGGAAAGGTAGATATAAGGAAGCTCGAAGATTTCCCGCAAAATGACACCGATGCCTACAGCTACTCCGGTAGCTTGTGCCGATCCAACCAGGGTTTGATGGAATTTGTAGAAATGTTCAAGGCACCCATCAAGGTGTTGCATCCGTTGCTCACCGCCACGCAGGAGGGCAACTACAATAGCACCGAGGGGTTGGGGGCAATTCCCTTCGACGGTATTATCCTAGCCCATTCAAATGAATCCGAATGGCAGACTTTTCGTAACAACAAAAATAATGAGGCATTTCTAGACCGAATCTACATTGTTAAAGTGCCCTATTGCCTGCGTATCAGTGAAGAAATTGAGATTTACCATAAACTGGTAAATAACAGCTCATTGTGCTCCGCGCCCTGCGCCCCAGATACGCTAAAAATGCTGGCTGAGTTTAGTGTTCTATCTCGCTTGCTCGAGACCGAAAACTCCAATCTCTATTCTAAAATGAAGGTTTACGACGGCCAGAACCTAAAAGACACCGACCCCAAGGCCAAGTCGATACAAGAATATCGTGATATGGCGGGCGTCAATGAAGGTATGGATGGGCTATCCACTCGCTTTGCTTTTAAAATATTGTCAAAAGTGTTTAATTTCGATCCCACTGAAATAGCCGCCAACCCGGTTCACCTGCTCTATGTACTAGAACAGCAGATAGAACAAGAACAATTCCCAGCGGAAATTCACGCCCGCTACCTGGCTTTTATCAAAGAGTTTCTAGCGCCCAAATATGTGGAGTTTATCGGCAAGGAAATCCAAACGGCGTATTTGGAGTCCTATTCTGAATACGGACAAAATATTTTCGACCGCTACGTTATCTACGCCGACTTCTGGATTCAGGATCAGGAATACCGAGACCCCGAAACGGGGGAAATTTTGGACCGTGCCTCGCTTAACGAAGAACTTGAAAAAATAGAGAAGCCTGCCGGCATTAGCAACCCCAAAGATTTCCGCAACGAAATTGTAAACTTTGTTTTGCGGGCTAGAGCCAATAATAACGGCGAAAACCCTGCCTGGAATAGCTATGAAAAACTAGGCCACGTCATCGAGAAAAAAATGTTCTCCAATACCGAGGATTTGTTGCCGGTTATCTCTTTTAACACCAAGGCTTCTACCAATGACCAGAAGAAGCATCAGGACTTTGTCGCTCGTATGATTGACCGAGGCTACACCGAAAAGCAGGTCCGATTATTGTCCGAGTGGTACCTACGGGTACGCAAATCCCTCTAGGACCATAACATGGGAAAATCGCTCACCTGATCAAGGGATTAAAGCCATGAATCATGTTATCGATAGACGACTCAACGGAAAGCAAAAGAGCTTGGTAAACCGGCAGCGTTTTTTGCAGCGCTATCGCAAGCAAATAAAACAATCGGTAGAACAGGCTATAGGCAATCGTTCCATCACCGACATGGACAAAGCCGAGCAAATTTCTATTCCACGTGGAGACACCGACGAGCCGGTATTTAGGCACGGTAAAGGCGGCTACAATCAACAGGTTTTCCCCGGCAATAAAGAGTTTGTCCGGGGTGACCGCCTGCCCCGCCCAAAAGGTGGTTCAGGCCAAGGGCCCGGCCAAGCCAGCAATAGCGGTGAAGGCATGGATGAGTTTGTCTTCGAGATTTCCCAGAGCGAATTTTTGGACTTTATGTTTGAGGATTTGGAGCTACCTAATTTGCTTAAGCGCCATCTGGTCGGCGACGTTGAATTTAAGACTCATCGGGCGGGGTTTAGCCAAGTCGGCAACCCAGGCCAGATAAATATCGTCCGCAGTATGAAGTTTGCCTCGGCCCGGCGTATTGCTTTAGGCGCAAAAGACAAGCGTGCGCTCAGGCTATTACAGCAACAACTGCAGGACCTGGAAGAAAAAACCGGTAACGACGACACCATCAGCAAACTTAAGTTAGAGATTAAGCTGTTAAAAAAACGGCTCAAGCGCATCCCCTGGCTAGATGATTTCGACCTGCGTTACAATCTGCAGGTCAAACAACCCGTGCCCAGATCTCAGGCGGTGATGTTTTGCCTAATGGATGTTTCTGGTTCAATGACCCAGGGCATCAAAGATATGGCCAAGCGATTCTTCATACTGCTATATCTGTTCTTGCAACGTAATTATGAACATACCGACGTGGTCTTTATTCGCCACCACACCAGCGCCAAAGAAGTGGACGAGCAGGAGTTTTTCTATTCCCGCGAGACAGGCGGCACCATTGTTTCAAGCGCCCTAGAACTAATGAACCAAGTAATTGAAAAACGCTACCCCCCAAATCAATGGAATATCTATGGCGCCCAGGCCTCTGATGGCGACAACTGGAATGACGATTCAAGTAATTGTTATCGCCTGTTAAACGACAGCATTCTACCCAAAGTCCAGCATTTTTCTTATGTTGAAATCACCGACCAGGATCACCAGTCCCTATGGCAGGAATATTTGCAATTACAACAGCAACATCCTGATTTTTTTTCCATGCAAAATATTCGTAGCACGGCGGATATATACCCAGTTTTTCGAGAGCTGTTTCAGAAGAAACTAGGGCAGATTCCTGGAGGTATTGTATGAGAAAACCCATATCCAGCGGATCAGAATGGACCTTTGAGCTTATTGATCAATATGACCAAGAAATAGCAAAAATCGCCAAGGACTTCAAACTCGATACCTACCCTAACCAAATTGAGATAATTAGCTCTGAGCAAATGATGGATGCCTACGCTAGCGCAGGCATGCCTCTGGGCTACAGTCATTGGAGCTACGGCAAGCAATTTATAAACACCGAGCAGTCCTATCGCCGTGGTCATATGGGGCTGGCCTATGAAATAGTTATTAATTCCAGCCCCTGCATCTCATACCTGATGGAAGAGAACACCATGACTATGCAGGCGCTGGTGATCGCCCATGCCTGTTATGGTCACAACTCATTTTTTAAGGGTAACTATCTGTTCCGTAGCTGGACTGATGCGGAATCTATTATCGACTACCTATTATTCGCTAAAAACTACATCAGCCAATGCGAAGAGCGTCACGGTGTCGTTGAAGTCGAAAAAATTATCGACTCCTGCCACGCGTTGATGAACTATGGCGTCGACCGCTATAAGCGGCCCTCGCCCTTATCAACTACGGAAGAACAACTGCGCCAACGTGAACGAGAAAAGCAGCTACAAAAACAAGTCAATGATTTGTGGCGCACCATCCCAGATAGTAGTAATGGTGACAGCTACCATGAAGAAGCTCGGTTTCCGCCTGAAGCCGAAGAAAATATTCTCTACTTTATTGAAAAGCACGCGCCCCTACTTGAACCATGGCAGCGCGAAGTGATACGAATTGTACGAAAAACCGCTCAATATTTTTATCCGCAACGACAAACTCAGGTAATGAACGAAGGCTGGGCTACTTTTTGGCACTACACACTATTAAACACCCTGTACGACAAGGGCTTGGTTACTGATGGCTTTATGATGGAATTTTTACAGAGTCACAGCGGCGTTATTTACCAGCCAGAATTCGACAGCCCCTATTACAACGGTATTAATCCCTACGCACTAGGCTTTGCTATGATGCGCGATATACGTCGTATTTGTGAAAAACCTAGCGCCGAAGATAAATACTGGTTCCCCAAATTCGCCGGTAGAGATTGGCTTGAAACATTACATTTGGCCATGCGCGATTTTAAGGATGAAAGTTTTATCATGCAGTACCTTTCACCCAAACTTATGCGAGACTTTAAATTATTCTCCATTGTCGATGATGATCAAGATAACGAAATTGAAGTAAGCGCCATACACGATGAAAGTGGCTACCGAAAACTACGGGAAAACCTTGGCAATCAATACAATCTGCAAAACCGCGAACCCAATATTCAAGTTCATAATGTTAATATACGTGGCGACCGGGCTTTAACCCTACACCATATTCGTGACAACCGCAGACCGCTAGACCGCGATAGCGCTAAAGAGGTACTAAAACACGTGCACCGCTTATGGGGGTTTCAAGTAAAATTGCATTCTTTCGAGCCCCAAGACAAGGGAGTTTGTCCAATTTCTCAGCAAACTCTAAGTTGCCCTGAAGACAAACCGGATAAGCTAACCAGTTATGATATAAAAGCCTAGCCCGGACAGCCCAGCAATCAAAGCTATACCAAACAAAAAACTGAACCAATCCTGTGGCGCCACGCTCGACGCTTGGCTCTTTGACGTTGATTGTTATCCATACGAAATAATAGGAGGTTAACAGTACAGCATCTCAATTTGCTGCCGCCCCATTAGACCATTTAACCAATAGCAGTGAAATAATTCGTTAAAATGTGCTCTAATGGTCTTATAACACAAGTAATTATCTAACAACTCATAATAAATAAGGTACTACAATGAAGCTATACGGCTTTTCCGCCAGCAATTATTACAACGCAGTTAAGCACCTACTGCTAGCCAAGGGTCTGGATTTTGAAGAGGTCAAGGTTTACCCCAATCAGACCGATGAGTATTTAAAGGTACACCCGCTTGGTAAAGTCCCGGCGCTGGAAACCGAGCAGGGTTTTATTTGCGAAACTGACGTACTCATGCGCTATGTCGACCAGCTTGGCGGCGACAGCTTTTTTCCCAGCGACGCCTTTGAGCGCGCCAAGTGCGAAGAAATCATGAAAATGGCAGAAATATATTTGGAACTGCCGGCTCGCCGCCACACTGGCGAAACCTTGAGGGGACTACCCCGCAACGAAGCGGCGTTTAAAGAAGCGCGCCCGCTAATGGAAAAAGGCCTTAAAGCATTAGAGCAGCTAAGTGACTGCAAGCCCTATCTTATGGGCGAAAAAATAACAGCAGCAGATATACTATTACGCTATGTGTTGGCGGTTGCCAAATTGAGTGCCGCCAAGATTTATCAATGGAAGTTACTAGCGGACTATCCAAACTTAAAAGCTTGGGAGGCCACCATGGCCGAAAACGAAGTTTCTAAAAAAGTAGATGCCGATACTAAAGCAGCAATGCCTGAGTTAATCGCTTATTTTACCGGTTTAAATAAATAGGTGCCTTGCAGTGAGCCCACCCAGAGTTGTGGGCTCTGACTTCATCAAATCAATTAACGCTAGCTGTCACGCAGCAATCGCGCCAACTTAAATCAAAAAAACTAGTTAAGCTTTAAATCAACTAGGCTTGCCACTGTGAAAACGAAACTCCGTATCCGGCTCTAGCATTAGCTCTTTGTCTAGCTGTAAAAATAGCTGCACTCGATCATCAATACTTTCCTGCGCCGCAGACTCTGCCAAGCCAAGGTAGTCTTGGTAATGCCGCGCTTCAGATTTTAGCAGTGACAAATAAAACTTTTTCAACTCATCGTCTAAGAATGGCGCCAGCTTGTTGAAGCGTTCACACGAGCGAGCTTCAATAATAGCCCCTACAATCAAGGTATCAACCAGCCTCGCAGGTTCATGAGTACGAATAGGCTTGCGCATTTTGGCGGCATACCGTGATGCTTGAATTTGTGGGTAGGCAATACCACGGGCTTCCATTATGGCGATAACCTGCTCAAAGTGACGCAACTCCTCCCGCGCCAGGCGTGACATTTTATTCAGCAGCTCAAAATTATCGACATATCGATACATCAAATTCATGGCTGTGCCTGCCGCCTTTTTTTCACAGTTGGCATGGTCAATCAGCATGATATCTTGGTGCTTTAGCGCCTGTTCAACCCATTCGTCAGGAGTTTCACAGAGTAAAAAGTTATGTATTTCACTTAAGTCGGTCATGGCATTACTTCGGAGAATGGGTTTTATTGTTAACGGCTGCATATTTATCGTGGCCGGCGGAAAAGTATCGATCATAATGGGCGCATGAAAGAGCGTAATAATCTTTGTCGATCGCCGCCTTGATTTGCGGCAAGGTCTGGTTGCGCCAATTAAGCGAGACTTGCAAGCCATAATCCCCGGCGCTAATTTGGCTTGCCCCGGCCTTTAGCAACGCAAATATCCAGCAATAGGGACTTTGCTGCTCATTAAATGCAATTTGTTGGTGTTTAATTTGGCTCAGCAGCAGTGCTTGATCGACAATATCAATTTTATTGGCAACCACTTGGCATAAAAAACCCTCGAGGCGCTCAGCTATCAATTGACGCTGCACCTCGGAATAGGCATTCCAGTCAATCACCTCATGCTCAAAGCGTTTGCAACCGCGGCAGACCTCGTCCCCGATGCCGGTTGAACAGACACCAACACAGGGGGTTTTTACCCGCTTGAGCATGTGATTTTCACCGTTTATAAGGAAAAGCGGCAAGATACCTGATAGCGCTATAAAGATAAAGCCCGCTGCCGCTATGCAACCTAATAACACCGAGACCAGCAGATCTCGGTGTTATTTTTTCTGAACCAGGGCTGTTCTTTTCCCTGCAACAACGGCAAAGTATGTTTTAGCGCAGGCAACCGCTTACCCCAAGCGCATACAATGGCGTTTACCTACCATCCCTAAGGAATCAAACTATGGCCGGCGAATATAAATTAGCACAGCAGTGCCTTGATCAATCAATGCAACAAGCCGAACAGGACCCAACAATGAGCCCAGAAGGTCTCGCCAACGCCTTGTTGGGCCTAATTTTAACCGACCAGGCCAAAACGCGGAGCAAGTCTGACATCCAAAGTTTTGTCGAACATCACCTAGAAAATATAGGCGACGACGAGATGGTTATAACACGCGGTTGCTAGTCCCAGCTGAGGTAGTCTTACTAGCTGATAAAGCTTCTCTGCCACGGGGAAGCGCCATCAGGTGTGTGAATAACAACCATAAGTCATTCTTATATTGCTGATTCTTAACGTTTTTCCTCTTTTGATGTAGAATATGCGCCCCGCAAACCGGCAATGCTGTCGTTTTAGGGTGTTAGCCAAAATTTACATCGCACTGATACTGCGATCTTTCTCTGCTAAGTTTAGTTTGTAGCTATTTTACAAACCGCCAGCAGAGAACTTAAAAAAGCCTGCATTAAAAGGCTTTACTCACTACCACAGAGGAATACAACCGTGTTAGAAGCTTATCGCAAACATGTGGAAGAGCGCGCCGCCGAAGGCGTACCACCAAAGCCCCTCAATCCAGAGCAGGTAGCAGGCCTGGTTGAGCTGCTTAAAAACCCACCAGCGGGTGAAGAAGCAACCCTAGTCGATCTGATCACCAACCGTGTTCCACCTGGCGTTGATGAAGCTGCCTACGTTAAAGCCGGCTTTCTATCGGCTGTCGCCAAAGGTGAAGCCACCAGCCCACTGGTTGATGCTAGCAAAGCCGTCGAGCTACTTGGCATGATGCTAGGCGGTTACAATATTTCTACCTTAGTAGAATTACTAGACGATAGCGCACTTGCTACCTTAGCCGGCGAGCAGTTAAAAGGCACATTGTTAATGTTTGATGCCTTCCACGACGTGGAAGAAAAAGCCAAAGCCGGTAACGACGTTGCCAAGGCCGTGATCAAGTCCTGGGCCGACGGCGAGTGGTTCACCAAGCGCGACAAGGTTGCTGAAAGCATTAAAATGACTGTATTTAAAGTCACTGGCGAAACCAACACCGACGATCTATCACCTGCCCCAGACGCCTGGAGCCGCCCTGATATCCCCGTACACGCACGCGCCGCCTTTAAAATGACCCGCGACGGCCTAGAGCCTGAAGAGCACGGCGTTACCGGCCCCATGGCTCAAATCGACGCCATCAAGGCCAAAGGCCTGCCTGTTGCCTTCGTTGGTGACGTAGTTGGTACTGGTTCTTCACGTAAGTCTGCCACCAACTCAGTACTCTGGTTCTTTGGTGATGATCTACCCGGCGTACCTAACAAGCGCGGCGGCGGTGTTTGCATCGGCAACAACGTTGCCCCTATCTTTTATAACACGATGGAAGATGCCGGCGCCTTGGTATTCGAAGCTCCAGTAGACAAGCTCAACATGGGCGATGTGATGGAAATTCGCCCCTATGACGGCAAAATTTTAGCCGAAGATGGCGCTGTACTGTCTGAGTTTGAACTTAAGTCCGAGGTACTGCTCGACGAAGTTCAAGCCGGTGGCCGTATCCCATTAATCATTGGTCGAGGCCTAACCAGCAAAGCCCGCGAATCTTTGGGCTTAGCCGAATCCGAGCTATTCCGTAAGCCTAAGACCCCTGTCGATACCGGCAAGGGCTTTACTTTGGCACAGAAAATGGTTGGTCGTGCTTGCGGCTTGGCCGAAGGTCAAGGCATCCGCGCTGGCACTTACTGCGAGCCCAAGATGACCACGGTTGGCTCCCAGGACACCACCGGACCAATGACCCGTGATGAGCTTAAAGACTTGGCTTGCCTGGGCTTCTCTGCTGATTTAACCATGCAGTCTTTCTGCCACACAGCGGCCTACCCCAAGCCCGTTGATATCGACACCCAGCATACGCTGCCTGACTTCATTATGACTCGCGGTGGTGTTTCCCTGCGTCCCGGCGACGGCGTCATTCACTCTTGGTTAAACCGTATGCTACTGCCCGATACCGTCGGTACCGGTGGCGACTCTCACACCCGCTTCCCTATGGGCATCTCCTTCCCAGCCGGTTCTGGTTTAGTAGCCTTTGCCGCAGCGACCGGGGTTATGCCACTGGATATGCCAGAATCAGTATTGGTTCGCTTTAAAGGCGATATGCAGCCCGGTATCACTTTACGCGACCTGGTTCATGCAATCCCCTACTACGGCATCAAGCAAGGCTTATTGACCGTCGAGAAGAAAGGCAAGATCAACGAATTTTCTGGTCGAGTACTGGAAATTGAAGGCCTAAAAGGTCTTTCTGTTGAGCAAGCCTTTGAGCTGTCTGACGCCTCTGCAGAGCGCTCTGCTGCGGGTTGTACTATTCAGCTAGAAGAAGACGCTCTAAAAGAGTATATGACCTCCAACGTGACTTTGTTGCGCTCCATGGTTGCCGACGGTTATGGCGACCCACGGACACTGGAGCGTCGCGCCCAGAAGATGGAAGAGTGGATTGCCAAGCCCGAACTAATGAAAGGTGATGCCGATGCCGAATACGCTCACATCATTGAAATCGACCTGGCCGACATCAAAGAGCCTATCGTTTGCTGCCCCAACGACCCAGATGATGCCAAGCTGCTTTCTGAAGTTGCTGGCAACCAGGTTGACGAAGTGTTTATCGGCTCATGCATGACTAACATTGGTCACTTCCGCGCTGCCGGTAAGCTGCTAGAGCAACACAATGGCAGCATTTCTACTCGTATGTGGATAACACCACCCACTAAGATGGACGCCAACCAGCTGATGGAAGAAGGTTATTACAACATCTTCGGCCGCGCCGGCGCTCGTACAGAAATGCCTGGCTGTTCTTTATGTATGGGTAACCAAGCTCGCGTTGCAGCGAACAGCACGGTGCTGTCAACTTCAACCCGTAACTTCCCCAACCGTTTGGGCGATGGCGCCAATGTCTACCTGACCTCTGCTGAGCTGGCCTCAGTCGGAGCCATTTTGGGTAAGCTGCCAACACCAGCGGAGTATATGGAATACGCGAAAAACCTTGATGCACTGGCAGGTGATGTTTATCGCTACCTAAGCTTCGATCAAATCGCCTCATTCCAGGCAAAGCACGATGAAGGTAAACGCATTGCTGCCGTCGAAATACAGGATGTAGCGTCTTAAAAGGCTCAAACTGTAAAAAAAGCCCGCTTTATGCGGGCTTTTTTGTGTCCGCTCGTACGGCCAGCAGCTTCGGGCCAGCTATTTCCAAATTAATGGAAATTCCGCTTGTGATTAGTCAATTACCGACCATACTTACAGCCAAATTATAAAGCATACAGATAACGCATAAAGTATGAGCAAAATAAGGTTTAGGGTACGGCAAAGAAACAAGGCCAAAGTATTGGTAGGCCTTGCCCTGATATTAATATCAGGGCTTAGCCTGTGGCAAATTAACGGCTACCAGAAACTGCTGTTACAAGCGGAAATAAAACTGAGCCTAGATGATTTCAACCATAATTATCAAATCCAATTAGAACAGCGCGCCAAGCAACTGGCCAAGCAACTCGACCAACTAAAGCAGGCTTACCAAAACCAGCCTGAACAGCCCTCATCTTTTGAAGAATTTTTCCGCAGCCGCTCGCAAACACTCTCCCAGCACCACAACATTGCCCGTATCAGCAGCTACGATATCAACCAAAAACGGCTCAACTCGGTTAACTTTTCGAAAAACCAAACCCAGCAGTACCCCCAGCGCCAAATCCAACGCCCTGGTGCTAAGCAGGGTAACTGGCATCTTCAGCTAAGCGGCAACGGCTTGGTTTTACTCGTCGCCGCCATCCCCTGGGAAATACACTCGCTAGGCATCGCCTATGTGGAGATAGCACAGCCGATATCACCTAAGCTACTGACTTCAATCACCCGCAGTAATATAAACTCTCTGCTGGTATCACACACACCCGAAACCGCCCCAACCGAGCTATACAACGATTTCGAACAGACTCCTGCGGCCATTGCCAATCGGCTGCAACAATCAACTCCGAACACCAAGCCCTTGAGATTCAAAATCGGCGAAAAACACTATCTTGCGGCAAGCTTTAATTTTTACGATCAACAGGCTCAGCTGGCACTCAACCATGTCGCGGCGTTTGACATTAGCGCGTTAATTCAGACCCAGCGTATTAAGTTGTGGTGGTATTTCATAATGGTGCCCGCCTTAGCTCTGCTATTATTCCAACTGCTGTTCCGCCATTTAAAACGAGTTAGAGATCAATTAGACACGAGCTACAAAAAACTATTATCGGAAGTTGAAACCCGTAAGTCTGCTGAAAACAAGCTTATCGCGACCAAAGAAAATTTAGAAAAGCGCATCACCGACCGCACCCAATTATTGAAGCAACTCAACCTGCAACTGGAAAACGATTTAACCGAGCGTCACAAGATTGAAAAGGCCCTGATCAGCAGTGAAAGGCGCTATCGCCACCTGTTTGATTACTCTTCTGATGCCATGATCCTGATGGAGCCGGGCAAGCCCAACCGGTACAACAGCCAAGCTATACAGTTGTTAAAAATTAGCAGCCGGGACCTACTAAAACCCCTAAGCCTCACAGACATATTCAATAGCGCCAGCATCGACGAACAGCACATTAGCAAAAATTTAGACCACATTATTCACAACCGAGATAATAGCGAGCCTCTTAAGTTTGAGCGGAAATGTAAAAATTTACTCGGCGACACTTTTTTTGCCGAATTAACCATCAGCAATATCGACCCCGGCAGGCAGAAAAATCTGCAGCATATTACCCTGCGTGATATTACCGAGAAAAAAGACGCCGAGCAAAAAATTCACAATCAGGCCTATCAAGATAGCCTGACCGGCCTACCCAATCGCAGCCTATTTGTTGACCGTTTAAGCCAAACCATAGCCTACGCGCAACGCAACGAATTTTTGGGTGCCATACTATTTTTAGATTTGGACAATTTCAAATACATCAACGACTCCCTTGGTCATGCCGTAGGCGACTCGTTGTTAATCGAAGTGGCCCAGCGCATTGGCGCTGCGGTTCGCGCACAGGACACCGTGGCGCGCTTTGGTGGCGACGAGTTTGTAGTGCTGATACCGGCCAGCTTCAATAGCAAACAATCCGCCAGTTATAAAGTTGAACGAATTGCCGAAAAAATTCGCACCGTAATCTCCCAACCATTTATGCTAGAGGAAAAAGAGTTTCATATTACCCCCAGCATCGGTGCTACAATTTTTCCAGAAATTAGCGCCGAACTGGAAGACATTATAAAGCACGCTGATACCGCCATGTATCAGGCCAAGGCCCAGGGCAAAAACTCTATCTGCTTCTTTGAAACATCGATGCAACAAGCCATCGACAAGCGTTTACATATGGAACGGCAAATGCGCCAATCCTTGCGTGAGCAAGATTTCAGCCTGCATTACCAGCCCAAACTAGACCAATATGGCAAGATAATTGGGGCTGAAGCCCTGTGTCGCTGGCAGGACAAACAAGGTAATTGGGTATCACCTGCAGAATTCATTCCGATAGCGGAAGATAGCGGCGTAATCATTGAGCTTGGCAACTGGGTGATGACAACGGCAATAAAAACTTTACGTCAAATTCAAAGCCGCTATGCCACCGATTTTGGCATGTCGGTTAATGTCAGCCCGATTCAGCTCAGGCAAAGCAATGTCGTCGAGCAACTAGTGGAACTGTGCACCCGCCTGAACGTGGTACCCAGCACTGTGACCCTGGAAATAACAGAAAATTTTCTGCTACAGGATTCCCCCGACAGCGAATTAAAATTGCGGCGCATTAAAGCGCATGGTTTTAAGGTCTCAATAGACGACTTCGGCACCGGCTACTCATCCCTGTCGTACCTAAAAGATCTAAGCATCGACGAACTTAAGATAGATCGCTCGTTTATTGCCGACATCGAAAAACATGTCGACAATGCCGCCATCGTTGAGACCATCATTGCCATGTCTAAGCATTTGAAGTTGGATGTGGTGGCCGAAGGTGTTGAAAATGAATTCCAATTACAATTCCTGCGCTCGAAAGGCTGCGCTAAGTATCAGGGCTTCTATTTCAGCAAAGCACTGGATCAGCAACACTTATTCGCTTATATACAGGAGAAGCGGCGCCAAGCAGAGCCAGTTTAAACAGGGCTCTGCGAATACATTATATTAACAAGCCAAAGCCGACGCGCACTGGTAAGGCAGCGCCCGCTTAAATCACAGACCCTAAACCTCAGAATCCAATTCCGCCTCAATAGCCTCTGCCTTGCTGAACAGATCGTGCTCGGCCAAGAAATCGTAATAGCTTTGTAAGTGAGGAAAAAACGCTAGGGAACCACTGCGGTGTAAAACATCGACAATAAAACTCATCATAATATCAGCACCGCTAAAACTATTACCGACCAAGTAATTAGCTCTCGCCTGTTCATTAAAATAACCAATAACCTTGGCAACTTCAGCGTTGGCGTAATCTTCGAGCATATTGGTTTTTGCGCCATCCTTTGCCACGAACATCTTCAACAACAACGGTAACATGGCCGAACTTTCGGCGAAGTGCATCCATTGTAAATAGTCTATATAACCATCGCTGTCACGGGCCGGAATCATATCTGGACGATATTGCTGGCATAAATACTCAGTGATTGCGCCCGATTCCGCGATCACCCTGCCATTGTGCTCTATCAGCGGTGACTTACCTAGCGGATGAATCTTCTTCAGCGCTTCCGGGGCAGAACTATTATCGGCATCACGCTGGTGGGCTTCAATGCGATACTCAACCCCCAACTCCTCCAGTAACCAAATAATACGTTTGGAACGCGATTTATTGAGATGATGTAATACGATCATACTAATAGCCTTGTTTATTATTTTGATTTATCAATTTTACGCTGGTAGCTCAATCGCTTGGCCGCATCCAGGGTAAGCATTTGCATAAAAGCACGTGTTTCCGAATCGCTGCCGGTTGGTGCGCCGCCGCCGGCGCCAAAGACATTGGTCGGTACTTTACGGCGCGCAAAAGCACCAGCCCAGGTTTTATGAATTTCAATCTCAGCAGCCAGTTTTTGTGCCAGGGCATTATCCGCCTGTAGAATAACTTTTTTCTGATAGGCCTCGGCATCGGCCAATGTCTTCTGCGTTTGCGCCTCAACCCTGGCTTTTTCCAGGTTAATTTTTGCAGTTTCGTGGGCAATCAAGGCCTGCTCTCGCAGCTTATTTGAATTGGTAATAGCCAATTGCTTGTCGGTCTGAGCTTCGGTCGTTTTTTGTATCTGCTCTACTTTTGCGCTGGCTTGACGCTGGGCTACTTCACGTTCGCCCTTGGCAATCGCCAACAAGCGCTGCTCTTCTTCCTGGATGCGTTGCTCGCGGGCAATGGCACGGTCAGCCGAGGCCTTCTGTTTTAAACGCATGCGATCAACAAATTTATTATTAGGACGAATATCAGTAACTCTGGCATCCACCACCGATATACCGAAATCGATAAAGCGCTGGTGTTTTTTCCTCGGCTGACCATCCTTATCAAGTACCTTATTGACGACAAAAATAGTCTTTGCCTCATCGCCATATTCGTCTTGATCTTTACCCAAAGCCGCATTGGCCGAACCAGAACGGCGACGCAAGGTATGAACCGCAACCTCTTCGCGACGAACCAAATAAATTCCCTTAGCCATTTGCAGCTCAAATTCTGAGTTGAATTCGGTGCGCCCGCCTGAATAATATTCCTCCGCGCTCATCAATGAAGCATTGGCTTGCAAGGTTTCTTTAAATGCCGGAATTAAAGCGGTACGTAAGAGGTTTTCTGGTGAGCGATATTCATGGGCCAGCTTTAAAAAAGCCGTACTATCGGATGGAATGGAATAACGCACAGTTGCTTGGGCGTGCGCGTCCACCTGATCTAAAAACATAATACTCAGGGGCGGCAAACTGGCACTAGTATGACTGCTGTCTTGCTCGGCATTCACCTGACCATAATTAGCGCCTTCTAAGGCCTGCACGGTCATTGCACGCTTCCAGGAATTATAACGACCCAAGATAAATAAATGATAACCGACGTCAGTGACCACCTTCTCGTCACCGGTTACGGTCCTAACATGGTAGATATAGCCGGGCTCGGCGTAAAATATTGATTTGCTGCCGATAAAATAAACGCCTAATAAAACCACTAGGCCAATGATTAATTTAGGTGATAAATACTGCTTTAACATGGTCGCATCCTTATGAAATCAGGATGCTAAGTTACACCGTGGTCGGCCAAAAGGCCACCCAATAATGGCCTTCATTAAAACCATCAAAACCAGCGTGAGAAATGGCTATTTCAGCCATTAGTCACCGCTTTTTTTGATATCATCTTTAACATGGCGGTACATAAAGCGAGCAATATAAAGCGTAATTACAGTAGTCACTACGACAATACCTACGCCGAAAATGACGGCATCATCTAAGTACATGGCTAGATCCCCTCGGTGGTTAGTGTTCGAGGGGATCTTATCGAAATCAAAAATCAGTATATTGATCAAGATCAATTAGCGGCAGGCAACTTGAAATCGCAGCCAACTACTTGCGCTAGATCAACAAATGTACCCGGTGTTAAGACCCAGCCGCAGGAGCTGAGGCTAAAAACATATCCACCGCGCTGTCACACATGGCCTGCAGGGCCTTACGATCGACATAGATACCGTCGATAATTAGGCGCGCCAAACCGTGTATTGTACTCCACGAAACTTGAGCAAAGCGCAATGGTTCCACACTTAAATCGATCATGCCGCCGTCACGCCAGCCCTCAACGCGCTCAACATAATTACGAAAATAACGATGAGATTGGTTCTTAAATGTGTCTGGAACTTCATTGGATTTCCAAATATCGCCACCAAACATTAAATTATAATACTCCGGATGATCAACCGCCCAGCTGACGTAGGCGTTCACAAATTGGCGCATCTGCACCTGGATCGACTGATGATCACCTTGCTCCGCTGCCACCGCCTGGCCCTGCAAAACAAAGCCCTGCTCGGCTATGGCACATAACAACTCATGCTTATCGGCAAAGTGATGGTACGGCGCACTGCGACTGACCCCGACTTTATCGGCCAGTTTACGCATGGATAGCGCTTCGATGCCGCCGCTACGGATTATTTCAACCGCGGCCTGCTGCAGACTTTGGCGCAAATCGCCGTGATGATAGCTTTTTTTTAGTTCTGACATAGGCGGCAATCTATCAGTGAATCTTGACACTGTCAAAATATCCCGTTAACTTAGCCTATCTTGACAGCGTTCAGTTACAATTGATTTTTATTTGCACTTACAGTTTTCAATAATAAAGAGGCCTTTGCATGAGCTATACCACCTTTGATTTGAGCATCGACAACCATATTGCCCATATCCAGTTAAATCGCCCTGAGCAACTAAACACCATGGTGCCGGCCTTTTGGCGTGAGCTACCCGCTGCGATCAAACAACTGGATCGAGATGCCGCTGCCCGGGTTATTGTCATTTCATCTACTGGCAAACACTTTAGCGCCGGTATGGATCTTGCGGTATTCGCCAACGATGGCCTGACCGCTAACGCTGAAATGGGACGCAAACAAGAAGCCTTGCGTCATTTGGTATTAGAGCTGCAAGATTCGTTTAGCGTTATGGAAAACTGCCGCATACCCGTATTGGTGGCTATTCAAGGTGGTGCCATTGGCGGCGCAGTGGATATGACTACAGCGGCCGACTGTCGTTACATCACCGCAGACGGCTTTTTTACCGTTTATGAAACCAAGATAGGCATGACCGCCGATGTCGGCACCCTACAGCGCTTACCAAAACTTATCCCCGAAGGCCTAGCCCGCGAGCTGGCTTACACCGGCCGCCGCATGTATGCCGACGAAGCACTAAATTGCGGCCTGGTCAATAAAGTCTATGATGACCAGGACACAATGTTAGCCGGAGTCATGGCTATTGCCGCCGAAATCGCCGAAAACTCGCCCCTGGCAGTGACCGGCTGCAAAGAAATGATTAACTACTGTCGCGACCACAGTACTGCCGACAGTTTACGCTACATGTCTATTTGGCAAACCGGTATGTTCCATCCAGAAACCGACATGATGGAAGCCTTTGCTGCCAAAGCAGAAAAGCGCCCGACCAATTTTGATGAATTAAGCCCGATTACAGCCGGCATTAAGGGATAGACTATGAGCAATAGCAATTTAGACAAATGGCACAAAGTAGTTCTCGAGAAGGATCTTGAAAGCCTAAAAGCCTTATTGCACCCAGAGATGGAGTTCCACTCACCAACGTTTTGGGGGGCCAAAGAAGGTGGCCACGTAGCTCATTTTGTGTTGTCACAAGTTCTGGATATTTTTCAAAATTTCGAATATCACCGTGAGTTTGTTGACGGTAACGACATGGCCTTGGAGTTTTCCTGTGGCGTCAAAGACAAAAACATCAAAGGTATTGACCTGATCAAATGGAATGATGAAGGTCAAATCATTCACTTTGAAGTATTAGTTAGACCATTAAACGGCCTAGCCGAGCTGGCCGAAGAAATGACCAGTCGTTTTAAAGCCGCTGGTTTTCTAAAATAAAAAAACAACACTAGCCTACTCAACCTGTAATTGTTCAGATTGCGTCCGAAGCATGCCAGCGCAAGGCAGGAAATGTACATTTACCCGTACATAATTATTTCCTAACAGCTTATGGCTTTATTCGGGCGCAAACCAAATAGTTGCAATATTTACACCGCCTGATAAGGACTGCTTACAATGAGTCAGAACTTTCCTAAATTAATGGAGCCGCTAGACCTGGGCTTCACCACATTACGTAACCGCTCCTTAATGGGTTCAATGCACACGGGCCTGGAAGAAGCCCCCGATGGCCACGCTCGCATGGCCGCGTTTTTTGCCGAACGCGCCCGCGGCGGTGTTGCTCTAATCGTCACCGGTGGTTTTGGGCCCAATACTCGCGCCGCCACCCACGAACATACCAAGAGCCTGAAAGACGACAGTGATATTCAGGACCACTTGCAAATCACTGAGGCGGTGCACGCCGAAGGTGGTAAAATTTGTATGCAAATTCTGCATACCGGCCGCTATGCCTTTAATGAAAACCCCATTGCCCCATCGGCGATTCAAGCTCCAATCAACCCCTTTATGCCCAGCGCCGCCACGACAGATGAAATCGAGCAGCAAATAGTCGACTTCATTAATGTCTCGGTATTGGCCCAAAAAGCCGGCTACGACGGCGTTGAAATCATGGGTTCGGAAGGCTATTTCCTTAATCAGTTTCTCGCCGCTCGCACCAACCAACGCGATGACGACTGGGGCGGCAGCTACGAAAATCGTATGCGCTTACCGGTCGAAGTAGTACGCCGAGTACGTGAAGCAGTAGGCGAAAACTTCATAATCATTTATCGCTTATCAATGCTTGACCTAGTAGAAGGTGGCAGCTCCTATGATGAGATTGTTACCTTAGGCAAGGCTGTAGCCAAAGCTGGCGCCACCATCATCAACACCGGTATCGGCTGGCACGAAGCTCGCATCCCCACCATCGCCACCAAGGTGCCGCGCGCGGCATTTACCTGGGTAACAGCGAAATTCAAAGATGAACTGCCCATTCCAGTCATCACCTCCAACCGTATCAATACCCCTGAAGTGGCGGAAGAAGTTTTACAACGTGGTGACGCCGACATGATTTCCATGGCGCGCCCTTTTTTAGCTGACTCGGATTTTATCATCAAAGCTGAGTCCGGCCGGGCCGATGAAATAAATACCTGCATCGGTTGCAACCAAGCCTGTCTCGATCATATTTTCAGCGGCAAAATGACCAGCTGCTTGGTTAACCCCAGAGCCTGTCATGAAACCGAACTAGTGATTAAGCCGAGCGGTAAAACTAAAAAACTCGCCGTTATCGGTGCCGGTCCCGCTGGCCTAGCCTTTGCCACCACCGCCGCTCAACGCGGCCATAGCGTTACCCTATTTGACGCCGCCGATAACATTGGTGGTCAATTCAATATAGCCAAGCAGGTTCCAGGCAAGGAAGAGTTTTCCGAAACTTTGCGCTACTTTGATAAACAGCTGGAGCTGGCCGGGGTCAGTACTATTCTCGGTAAAAGAGTCACCGCCGTCGAACTCAACGACAGTGATTTCGACGAAGTCATTATCGCCACCGGTATTAACCCACGTACCCCGGCTATACCCGGCGTCGAACACGCTAAAGTTTTAAACTATATAGATGTCTTAAAACACAAGACACCGGTCGGTAAAAAAGTTGCAGTTATCGGTGCCGGCGGCATTGGCTTTGATGTCAGCGAATACCTAGCCCACGGCGAAGTTGCCACCAGCCAAAACATCGAAGCCTTTATGAAGGAATGGGGCGTTGACATGAGCCTTAGCGCTCGTGGCGGCATAGAAGGTGTGGCGGCTCAGCCGGAAGCACCCGCCCGTGAAATTTATTTACTGCAACGTAAAAATTCCAAAGTTGGCGGCGGCCTCGGCAAAACTACAGGCTGGATTCATCGCACCGGATTGATTAACAAAGGCGTTAAAATGATTCCCGGCTGCAGCTATGAAAAAATTGACGATCAAGGCCTGCATGTAAAAATTGGCGACAAGGTTCAGGTACTGGACGTCGATAACGTTATTTTGTGTGCCGGCCAAGAACCCATGCGTGAACTAATTAACGGCCTAGACAAGCCCCACCATTTAATTGGTGGCGCCGATGTGGCCGCTGAATTAGACGCGAAACGCGCCATTGATCAAGGTACCCGCTTGGCCGCTTCGATCTAGGCCATAGTTTAAGCTGCAGTTCCGTCGGCTTTGCGCTGGCGTGACTGTAGCCATTTCCATCCACATCCTCATCCTCATCCTCATCCTCATCCTCCCTATCTAGATCGGGCACCGCCACATAAGCAATTCCGCCGCCAATACAGCCTACGCTACCCTTCATAAAAACCAATAATACTAAATAATTGCTAAAGTAATGTTCAGCTTTACCGAAACAAGAGTTAACTGTAGATGTAGCAATAAAGTGGTGTTTAAAATGAAGTCTCCCACGGTTGCGTTGTTACTGCTGTGCAGCTGGCTGGCTTGTATTGCGACAGCTTTTTGGTATTTTGAATGGCGCTGGATCCAACCTTTTGCCCAGCAATTAGCCTGGTTTAATGGTGAAGATTTAAGCCTAGGCGGGCCCCAGCGTGCCAAGGCAACGGTTTGGCATTTTTACGACAAGGCCTGCCCCTGTAATCGTTATACCGAAAAACATATTCAGCAGCTGGAGCAACATTACCGCCAGCTCGGAGTTAAATTTGTCACCATAAGTCCTAGCTCTAACAAACTTTCGCTGCTCAAGAGCCAAAGTTTGCCCGCCAGCCCGGCGATTGGCATATGGGACCAAGGCGGGAAACTTGCCTATTTTGGCCCCTACAGTAACGGTGTTTTATGCAATAGCCGCACGAGTTTTATCGAGCCAGTATTGCAACAGGTATTAAATGGAAGTAATCCTGAGATTCAACAAAGCAACGGAATAGGTTGCTTTTGCCCATGGCCCACTTACATTTAATAAGGCTAGTACTATGCCCAACACCACTCTAGACCTTCAAGCTCATTATCAAAAAGCCGACCGCCTGATGCTGGCCATCAGTACTATTCTATTTCTATATGGATTGCTGATAGCCCCACTTAACAACACTTGGGCCCTAGCGATCACGGTTGGCGGCTCATCCCTTGCTTTGCTCGCAGCACTTAATTATGTATTTCCTGGCAGGGCCATCACTCGACTGAGCTCCGCCGCAGTTTTTATGGTTTTTTGTGCCCAACATATACAGCAAGGTCACGGCCTGGTTGAATTCCACTTCGGCATATTTGTACTTATTGCCATGCTCAGCTACTACCGTGATTGGCTGGTGCCGTTCACCGCCGCCGTTGTTATTGCGGTGCATCATTTACTGTTTTATTACTTACAGAGTAATGGCTCAGCCTTAATTTTACTCGACCCCAGCAATATGGCTTGGTGGATTGTATTTTTGCACGCCGGTTACGTCGTGGTTGAAACCGGCATCATTATATGGATGTGTATTGACAGCGCCAAGGAAGCCCGACAGACCCATGCGCTAAGCCAGGGAGTGCAATCACTGATTAGTGAAAACGAAGAAATTCACCTCTATCACCGCCAGTCATTTACGAGCCCGACAGTAGCACGCTTTAATAACTTTCTTGGCCACACCCAAGACCTAGTCAATAAGGTTCAACACAACGCCGGCGGTATTGATAACAACGCCACTAAGCTGGTTAAAAACACCCACGCTATAGCCTCTAACTTAAACAAGCAAAGCCAGGAAACTCAGTTTATCAGCCAGTCCATCACTGATATGAGCGCCGCAATTGAAGAGGTCGCGCAGTCCGCCGACAGAGCCGCAAATCAAGTGCGGGTGGCCGATCAAAACGCCTCTCAAAGTGCTGAAGCCAGCCAAGAAAATTTGCGCGGCATTCGTCAACTGCAGAATTTATTGCAGGACGCCTCGAAGTCGGTTGGCGTCTTGGCCGAACACACAGAAGGTATTTCTAGTGTATTAGAAGTTATTCGTGGGATTTCTGAACAGACTAACCTGCTGGCCTTAAATGCTGCTATTGAGGCCGCTCGTGCCGGAGAGCAAGGTCGGGGTTTTGCCGTCGTCGCTGATGAAGTAAGAACGCTGGCCTCGCGAACCCAAGAATCCACCATTGAAATTCAACAAATGATAAAGCTGCTGCAAGAAGGTGCCCAATCTTCCGTTGGCGCAATGAAAAAAAGCCAGAGCAATGTATCGGTATGCGTCGATCATACTGAACAGGCCTCTGACCTACTGAGCAAAGTACGCGACAATATGCTCGAGTTAAGTAAAATGAATCAAAATGTTGCCAGCGCTACACAGCAACAGTCTTCTGTTGTAGGCGGTATTGCCGACAATATTAATAACGCCCAACAATTGGCCGAAAGCAATCAGCAAGCCGCCGAGCAAAACTTTAAACTTAGCGAATCAATCCAAACCAGCAGCGGCGAACTGGGTCAACTACTAACTCGGTTCAAGGTCCAACCCTAGCTGTTCCAATTAGTCAGTTGCAGAACGGCATACTCGATAGGGATTGGGGAATAGCAACTTATCGGATAACTTTTCTCTAAAGGGCTGCCATTGCCCCTCGGCCTGAGCCAGGCATTGAGCAATAATCCACATAACTTGTGGGTTATGGCCCAAGCCGGTATGGCTGCCGCGCACTTCAATATTCTGACACTGCGCACTGGCGCTGGTATCTTCAATGCATGCTTGCCAACTGGTTATGCCATCGGTACGCGAATAAATAGCGGTGCTAGGTACCGGTGGGGGCCGAGATAAACGGCGCGCAGCGCCTGGGTGCTGTGCTGCAACATCACCATTAATCCATTTAAACATTTTCGAGACCATCGCCGTCGAGCTGCCTGGCGCGTTAAAGGGACTACCTAAAGTAATCACCTGGCGCACCTTGTCTGGATAAATACGAGCCATTTCCCGAGCCAGGACACCGCCTAAACTCCAACCGACCAAGCTCACTTTGCCGCCATAAGACTCTGCTAGCGTAGTTAACCGGTCCAGTAGTCGGTCACTAATCAGGTGCTTACCTTTACCTAAGTCGCGGCCCAAATTTCGGCCCAGCTGCCAGCCCTCGGCGGTGTAATTTTTAAATTTTAGAAAACGCCGCAAAAACAAAGTACTGCTATCACCGGCCAAAAAACCTGGCAACAATAGCACTGGGTGACCATCACCACGCGGCGCGCGCATAAGAATAGGCATCATCGAGCTGCTCGCGGCAAATTCTATTAACGACCTGCCCTGGCTTAGCATATGACGAACCGGCGGGGGTCCTATGGACTTGGTGTTATCGCTTGGGTTCATAGTTGGCCTCATAGCAACTCGGCTTATCAATGTGGCTCAAGCCTTCGCCTCAATAAGTTCGCCTTCGAGAGCTGCCTGCTCTAGCTCGTTAGCAGACTCACGCAGATAACGACAAAAACGATCCATATCGGGGACAATATTTACCGAACTGGTTGGGCTGATGGTGATGGTTCCGGCATAGCTACAAACCGGCATAATTAACCCCATGCCGTCGAAAATAGGCGCTGTGCCCATATTGACCAGTAATTTTTTTCCGGCTAGATATAAAGGGATTTGTGGCCCCGGCACATTGGTAATAACCAAATTGAAAAATGGACTGTGGCGCTCAGACAAAGCGGCGCGGGAATAAAACCGAGAGGCAACTCCCGCCAAGCCGAACGGCACCAGCTCAGCAAAACCCATTAGACTTTTTGCATCAATGGCGTTTTGGTATTTTTTACCCATAGTGGTATCAGCACAGATTGTTCTCAGCCGCTCTACCGGCGATTGCAAATGAGTGGCTAACGAGACATACATTGCCGAGACCTGGTTACCCATCGCATTTTTTTCGTTTTCGGTCCGGGTCGATACTGGCACCATGGCGACCAAGGGTTTCTTCGGCAAGGCGCCGTGCTTTAGTAAATAACGTCGAATTGCGCCGGCACAAATGGCCAGTATTACATCGTTAACTGTCGCTCCCGGTGCCAGCTGACGTAGTGCTTTGACCCGCTTCATGTCGAGTACGGCGGAATTCCAAGTACGCTCTGCTACTACCTGCTTGTTAAATGAACTCGGTGGTGCACTGAAAGGCAAAGTCGGCATTTTTAAACCGTGCTGCCTGGCCATCATTCCAGTTTTTGCCGCGGCTTTACCGGCATTCCATAGTAACTTGGGTACATTGCTGGTATTGCTGATGCTTTTCATCGCGCTCTTAGACAGCAGCTCCAAGGCCCCTATCTTTTCCTGCCGGCCACGTTTAACGATCAACTGAGGAACTTGTTTTGGCTCAGGCGACACATCATAAAGCATGGCCATTAAATCAGCGCCGGACTTACCGTCAAAACCGGCGTGGTGAACCTTACTGATCAAGGCTACGGAGCCCTTGGGCACCTGCGCTATCGTATCCAGCCCTTCGACAAATATAAATTCCCATAACGGCCGGTCACGATTGAGTTGCTGAGAAAACAAACGTGAGGCCAGGTAACGTAGCTCTTTCCAGCCACCGGGCTTAGGCAAGGCAGTGTGATGTAAGTGCCGCGCTATATCAAACTCCATGTCTTCATCCCAGTAGGGCTTGCCTAAATTAAAAGGGATGCTAACAAGTTTTTGGGTGAGTTTGGGTACCGTGTGGACCCGTTCAGACAGAAATAACTTGAATTGCTCGAATTCCAACGCGCCTTCCAAAATAGCCACGCCACCAATATGCATAGGCATCTTGGTGGTTTCCATATACAAAAACGCTGCATCAATACCGGATAGGGTTTCCATTGAGCCACCTTTTCTTATTAGAGTTTCGACCCAGCATATCCCCAGCCCAGAGGATAGGCAAAGAGTTTTTTGTGCTGCCCCACTTAGGTATTAGACGTGATTTCACTGCACATCATTATGCAGCCGCCAAATTATTGGGCCTACCGTGAGCAAAGTATAGGCAGCGCCATCCGGGCGCCTGCGGGATACAGCTATTCCCACTCGACTGTTAATAAGGAATTATTTTCCTTTTGATGCAATTGCTCCCAATACCATTTGCACTAGCGTCAATACCGATACCTCCTCACCGCAATCAGCAAACCCAACAAGCCTTCGCCCCTATATGCACCGTAGATCTCGACGATACGTTACACAACGCAGCCGGCTCAAAAAACCCGCATCATCATAATTCTTGACAAGTTCGTGCAGATAGGAATAATACCCAGCATGTGAATAATAATTCATATTACACTCAACTACGGGATTGTACGGGGTGAAAATAGAACCAGACAGGGACACCCGCCTATCGTGAAGCTGGCAGCTTTAAAGCAAGAGCCCGCTGCGGCGGATTATTATCAATAGCAACCTAGGTAATGGCGTGAAACTTAAAAAAACTATCTTTTGGCTGCACCTGTATATCGGCCTTACAGTAGGACTTGTGATATTGGCGCTGTCAGTAAGCGGCACGCTATTAACCTACGAAAGACAAGTGGTGGAATGGGCCGATCATTTACCCATAACCATTGGGCAAAGCGAACGTTCACCACTCCGTGTTGATCAAATAACGGCTATTGCCAACCAAAGCGAAGCGCCGCTGAAGACGGTTGAGGTCAAGTTTTTACAGGAAGCCGGCGCGCCAATAACCGTCTATATGGAGGAGCGTCATTCACTTTTAATGAACCCCTACAGCGGAGAGATTCTCCGTAGAGGTGACAGCGCAGCGGCACAGGTTTTCGACTCAATCACACGATTCCACCGTTGGTTTGCACTGACAGATAAAGCCCTGGATACCGGGCAAATGATCATCGCACTAAGTAACCTGGCTTTTTTTCTACTGATCATCTCAGGTATTTATTTGTGGCTTCCGCCTCTGTGGCGACAAAGCGTGCTCAAAACAAAATTAATCTTTAATTTTAAAACCAAAAGCACTAGAGCCCGCTATTACAATTGGCATCAAGTGGCTGGCTTTTGGTTATTGTTACCCTTAATGATAATCAGCCTGACCGCAATGGTATTTTATTTTCCTTGGGCGAATGATGCTGTTTATGCCGTTTATGGCGAATCCGCTGATCAGCACTTACACAGTGCTCCCGATGAGATCCGGGATCGCCCAGCGCTTCTGAAAAAAGTGGCGGTTACTCAACAGAGCTTACTGGAACATGCGATCAAACACGCGAGTTCCAAAGGCGTTGATGACTGGTATTCGCTGTGGATGCAAATACCAGAATCCTCAACAGACACCATAGATTTCTATTTTGATCGCAGTATTGGAGGCCAACCGACTAAGGCTTATGAGTTAACACTGAGCAACAATGGCTCAGTAATGAGCTGGAAATCTTTTTCAGACAAAACACCGGGAGACCAGGCACGCGTTTATATAAGGTATTTACATACTGGCGAGATCTATGGCTTTCTAGGACAAACTATTGCCGGGATCGCTTCGCTCGCGGCATGTCTGCTGGTATTTACTGGCTTGATGCTAGCGTGGAGAAGGCTGTTTACAGCTAAGAAGAGAGCAATTAACCCATCCTTCCTTAGCAATGGCAATAAATAATGGAATGTCTACTGGTAGCCACTAAACAAATCAACAATAGAGTTACGAAGGAAGCCAAGCTTTATCCCTCCCCGCACAGAGGTATCCGACGCGATCGATATCGCCGTTGCATCAACAATAATTGAATAGTAACCCGCTAAGGCTAATCTTTCTTGAGTACTACCCTTCACACCGTGACGGGTAATTATCTTTGCTAAGCGACGCGCAAACTGCTTGTCATGCCGCTCTTCCATATCGTGCAACTCTGGAATGTTACGGCACAAACTAACTAAGGCTAAAAGACCTTTTTGCTCCTTATAATTGGCGACCAGCAGTTCAGCAAGGTCAATGAATTCATCTACCACAGTGTTATATTGACCAACCCGGCTCTCTACAGTATCAAGACTTTGGTTATCGACCGCCAGCCACCGCTCTACCAAAGTCGTCATTATTGCGTGTTTATTGGGGAAAAATTGATAAACCGACCCAACTGCGGCCCCCGCCTTCTTGGCGATAGTGACCACCTTTAATTGATCGTAACCACTTTCTGCTAACACTTCTGCTGCCGCCACTAAAATGCGCTCTACTTTATCTTTGGAGCGCTGCTGGGTGGGCAACTTACGTGGCTGGGTGTCCTTTCGCTTCACTGTGAGCATTAATTCGTCCTTTATGACATGTTATCTATAAGCAACAAGAACCGGCGACAGAATACCGGTTGCAAGTAGATATTAGTTGAATTTCCACACCATGCCTATAAGTGATGAAAAATTCATATATTACAATAGCAGTTAGGTTTAGGCTAATATACCAGAAGGTAGCTACCTGGCGGGAGAAAATTACTTCCTATAAATCTGTTATGGTTCACCACTTTCCAAATCTATTTTTGATGACAGATCCAAATAGTACCAGCTTACAGCCGGCTTTGTAGACAATAGAAGCGCAAGCAATTTATACCGTGGGTCTAGTTGAAAGAATGAAGCAAGCGGGAATCAGCGCCGTGAATCCTAAGCAGGCGTTTGTCGACGAATTTATCCAGATGTACGGGACAGATTCAAGAACACGATTCACGGTATTGCTTGTACATCGTGCTGGCCTGCTTCCAGCGATGATGATCAAGCCCTCCTAATTGAGGGCGATTTGATGTCACACAACTATAAATCAAAGAGATTGTATGAGCGGTCTGCCTAATTTCACCGAATTCACTCTGGGGTAAATTCTTGTACTTTAAAAGTATTGGGATGATAATTTCTCACTAACTCCCCAGTGCTCTTATCAACCAATTTACTAAAGTCAGCACTTACGACATATAATTTTCCTGTTCTTTTATCCATGTCCATCATGCGAGATCCAACACTTGTATTCACAAGACCCAGATATTCAAGCTGATCTACCCCATTCATGGCGATAACGCTTAAATTACCAGCAACGCCATCGCTGGTTATGATCCGTTTTCTTTTATGATCAATCGCAATGCCGTCTATACCATCGCCAATGGGAACTTGCGCAGTTTTTGTTCCCGTTGCAGGATCAAATACAAAAACCTGTGCATTTTCACCCCGGCACGCGCCAATGATGCGTTTTACATCCGCTAAATACCGAACCTTAGCAATCAAGCAACCTACGGACCAGCGATGCTTTTCTTCCAGTGTTTTGGCATCAAGTTTGAGCAAGAGCTTATCGATAAGTACAGGTGCATATAAATTCCCCTGGCCATCGGACGCAGGATCATCCATCTTCATGAACGGAAATTCTTTACTCTTAAGAAGCTCTCCTGTTTGTGGGTTAAGCGTATACCAATGTGACCTAGGCTCTTTTTTATTAATGCCTGTGATGAAGTGCATATCACCGGTATACGGGTCCAATATACCGCTATTAAGCGCTATATTTTCCGCGGTTTTTACGCGACCCAGTACTTCTAAGGTATCTAACTCTAGACTTAGTAGTGTGCCATCCGTCATCGCAATATAGCCACGATTCATTTCCGGTAGCAGCAAAGGCCCATTGGCTCCGATTGAATTATCGACATTTTTGACAGCCCTCATCTTACTAACATCAAAGATGGTTAATCCATCTGCCTTTCGCGCCATATACAGACGAGATGTACCCGGCTGGAACTTGATATAATCCCATCCTGTTGAAGAGCTAGGCAGATTTGTGACCTCGGTCTGACGATATAGCAATCCACTATTTGCATCGCTAGTGACGGCAACATTTTCGTTAGCAGTGATAGAACCCGTTATAAAACACAGAACACAAAGAGTTAGACAATTCAAAATACGCATTAGAAACGTTCCTACAAAAATCAAATGAATTTTATTAACATGAATTATCCTTCACGTTAAATAGTTTGTCTATATGTATTTGTACCACAAGTCGTCAAGCCAACTCCTTTCCTGGCCCTATGCGACCGGGGATGCAAAACAAATCTGTTCCCATTTATTTTGCATCTTCATTTATTGCAATGCCTTTCAATAAAAACAGTTTTAATCAGCTGGCTTAGTGGTTAAACCGCTCTGCGCGCAACTGTCATCGGCTTGCGATAACCAGTGTCGCAACACGTCTCGGCGCAGCGCAACTGTCCGCGCACCCCTTGCCTATAAAAGCGCTTTGTTTATAGCAATCGACATGCTTGGTCCTCGTTGCTCCGGAGAGTCACAAGCCATATCAGAAATTTAACTTCATGTTATTTGGGTGGAAATAAATTACAACATCGACCAGTGTTAAACGCAGCTTAAAACAAGAAAAGTGAACACTAAAACTCTCCAGTCGCGATACTGATAATCAAAAACTGCCCTTAAGGATCACCTCGATGAGATAACGAGAAGAAAGGTCATCGCCGGAATGGCCGGCGCCTTGACGCTGCCGGCGATCAGCCGCCTGAGCTTTGCTGACACACCGGACAGATCTGAAATGCCTATTCCACCGAACAAGCATGCGTCTAGTACCCCACAAAACCAAGTTTAGATGAATAGCTTTGCCAGTCGTTTTCGTCCAGCCCATCTAAAGCATCGTTGCGCCAATCGTAGGCAATATTCAAGTCGCCAAAAAGCTCAAAGACATTATCGTCTGCGGCTACTTCACGTACACATAAAAGCCCTAGAAGCAGCGCCGCTCTAGATATGCTTGTCATTAAAATCCTGGCGCCTGCAACTGAGCTTATGGGATTCAACCCGGTATAGGCCTCGCAGCGCCGCAATGCTTCGTTTATTTTTTCACGGTAACAGCTCGCCATGGAGTACCTTGCCTTCCATAATGACTACGGAGGGCTTTATCTTGTGAATTGCATTCTTGTCCACCTCAAACAGGTTCTGGTCCAGAACGACAAGGTCGGCGATCTTACCCACCTCGATGGTGCCTATCTGATCTTCCATCCGGAACGGATAAGCGCCATTGCGCGTATAGGCCTCGATCATCTGACTGAGCTGCGGATTATTCGGGCCGATTGCCACCTCGGCACGGCTATCGTTCGCTGATTTTGCCGGCGCCCGGCGGACATGACCTGTTTGCATACCGAGAAACGGGGTAAGGACGTCCAACCCCCAGTCATCGCTCGAAGCTGTGACGTTGGCACCCGCATCAAGCAATGCTTTGACGTCAAACAACCTTGCATGTCGCTCAGAGCCGAGCACAGGGTCGGAGCCATCACCTCTCCCCATTCGATGCCACCAGGCGGTAAAATTGGCCGTCACGCCTAACTGAGCAAATCTAGGCAAATCAGCGGGAGCAACTTGATGCAAGTGCGCGAGTGTCACACGGGGGTAGAGCTCGCCGTTAGTCGCGGCTTGCGCAGCTTCCACAGCGTCAAGAACAGTTCGTACGGCGAGGTCACCCACAACGTGAACGTGTAAATCCAGTTGCTCCTTGTGCAACTCAAGCAGGAAGTCGCGCAGCTCTGCGGTGGTCAGCATAGTCTCCGAGACAGAGTCAGGGATGTCTGAGTACGGCTCTAGCATGGCCCCTGTTCGGTTTGTGTTGATACCGTCCATGAAAAGCTTGATGGTACGGAATCGTAGACGCTCACCACCATAAGATTGCTGCAGGCGACGCATCTCTGCGATGGCCAGATGCCTTCTCTCAGGCACGAAGATTTGGTAGGTACCTTCATAGCGCACGGGTAATTCGCCCGCTCGCTCCAGCTCTGCCAGATAGCTGTAGACTTCGTCTTCATAACCAAAATTGCCGCCGTCATAGACCGTTGTTACACCGTGCTCACTGAGAGTATCGAGAAATGCTCGCATGCCCTTTCTGTGCCGGTCGTTGTCGATTTTAAAAATATCGGAGAAATGCTGCCAGCCAGCCCCCTCCTTGACCCAGCCGGTCAACTGACCATTTTCATCGCGGTCGTAAACCGCAACGCCCGGCCGCGGGTCGGCCGAATTTTCGTCAATCCCAAGAACCTCGAGTGCTTTCGAGTTCAACCAGTAGCTGTGCCACGACCGACTATTGATCCAGACAGGTCGATCAGATATCACCGCATCCAAATCATCCTTATTTGGCCCTTTACGCCCGCTGACATAAGATTTGGGCGACCAGCAACACAGCCGCAGCCAATCATCGCCAGGCTGATTGGCTGACCGCTCCTTGGCGGCAGCCATCACATCTTCATGACCCGTGGTCGGAAGTCGCTCTCCGAACTGCTCCACGCCGATATAGCCAGGGTGCGTATGTCCGTCAATAAGCCCGGGCAGAACAAATCGACCCGCCAGGTCGACTTTTCTGGTCGCCTCTCCAACGAAACGCTCGGCGCCCTCCTTTCCACCAACATAGACAAACTTTCCATCCTGGATCGCGACAGCTTCGGCCCAGGGCGCCTCACTATCGACGGTATATATTTTCGCGTTGGTCAGCACCAACTCGGCACCAGGATCACGCGACGAGTCGCAGCCAGTAACCCCCATTCCTAGCAGGGCAATAGCAATAATTGTTCTTGTTCTTATATTCACGGCAACTCCAATTGTTGGTTTCTTGTCATTGATTCATTTTCATCAGATCTCGTGCTGAAATCACAAGTGGCACGAGGGCATGTTTCTTACTTGGGCGATCCAAAGCGGCTGTAAACCCCGCACTAAGGCTTACTCCTCTGCCGCAGCAATCAAGGCACCAACGTGGTCCTCGTAATGGCGCCAGCGGGCCAGTGAACTCTTGTAAAGCGGCTGCCTTACCTGCCAACGACTTGGCGTTTGCACAACACTCGCGTTCTCATGGAAGGCAAGTACATCTTCCGTCCAAGGAAGGTCGCAGAATTCGAGCAGGCGTCGCGCTTGTGATTCCAGATCTGCAACTGTGTCCTCATAAGCGAGCTCAAGTATTTGCAAGCCAGTAACTTGTTGCCAATGTGCCATCAGCCTACGATAACCCTTCCAGTAATAAACAATGTCATCTAGATCAGTCGACCAATTCTGTTCCTCACTAAAATCCTGCGTGAATATTGAAACACCACAATCACGAATATCACGGCTGCAATGGATAATCCGCGCATTGGGCAAGGCCATAGCAATTAAACCTAAATGCCAAAAATTTAGCGGCTGCTTATCGACCACCCGAACTGCCGACTCGAAAGACCTCTGCCCAGAAGCTGCATTGTATTCCTGACCAATCGCTGCAATTTGATCCTGCAAAAGCCGAGGCGCACAGTCGGGCCAACAGGTGGTTTCATCGTCTAACCGCCCAGGGGTGCCCGTCGCCAAATCGGTTAACACCGCCAGCTCACCAGCGCCAAAGCAGGCAGAGTGTGAAGCAAGAATTTGTTCAGTCATGGTAGTGCCGGAACGAGGCAGCCCCACGATAAATACTGGGCGCTCACTGGTGTCGCCCCAAGTTTGTCGCTGTTTAAAAAAATCAGCTGAAAAAATCCCCATTAACTCATCAATACGCCGATCAAAGTTTTCTTTGATGAAAGGCTTTGATGCTTCTCGCCGTGCCGCATTAGCGGTTGCAAAAGCATTGAACGCGTCGTCATAGTTTTTTTTCTGTTGATACGCTTTGCCCAAACCGTAAGCTACTAGTGCTTTGTCATAAGGCTCGAGCTCATTTAACACAGTCTCTGCCTGTTCAATTTCAACAGAGACGTCAATCTGCCTGCTTAAACCAAGAATGTTGGCCAGTGCATTCTTCTTGGTCGGTGCAAGTTTTATTGCTTTGCGATAAGTATTGGCAGCTTGCTCTGGCTCGCCAAGGTCTTCGAACAATTGGCCGAGGCCGAAATAACTTATCTCCGAATTTGGATCAAGCTTTAGCGCATTTTCATATTCCCGTTTTGCCTCTTTAACATAGCCTAATCGCTGATGACTTGAGGCCAGCATTTGGCGCGCCATCACGTATCTTGGATCAGCTATTACCGCATGCATTAAGCATTGTCTGGCTTGTTCAAATTGACTGTTGCCGTCAAGCAGCTTGGCCACCCCTATCCACGGTGCGGCAACTTTTGAGTTAAGTTTTATAGACCGCCTAAACGCATCAAGCGCGGCGGTGAAGTCACCGTCGCGCTTGTGTTGATTACCACGGTCATACCAATCTTTTGCCTGTAAGGCGTTGGTATTGTCCATTGATTGACTAAACCCCCTAGAAATCCCAACGAAGTGACATAGTCACAGTACGAGGCGCGCCAAATACAGCACCATAGGAGTACCTATTCACACCGCTTGATGCGGTATTTTCAATATACAGTTCATCCGTTAGATTCAATACATCGAGAGATACTTTAATGTCGTCTGTTACTCGGTAAGCGAAGTTTAAGTCAGCTACATTGTAACTACCCCAGGTTTTGGTCCAGCCTTCACTTTCACCCACGTGCCGGAAACCACCACCAACACTCAGGCCATCCAACGCTCCAGATTGAACGGCATAGTTAAGGTACAAACTACCGCTTGTTTTCGGAAATACGGGTAAAGATACACCTAGAGCTTCGTCTTTTTCACTTAATTCAATATCGATAGAACCATAATTGAATGAAAGACTTATTGCATCAGTAATCTTGGTAACACTTGAAAACTCGAACCCTTGAACATCCAACTCACCGATACTGATGGCAAAATCTGTATTGTTAGGATCGGTAACCGCGATGTTTTTTCGTGTCGTTGAAAACACAGCCGCACTGAAAGACACTCTGTCACCAAACATAGTACCTTTCACACCCAATTCAATACCATCTGAGGTTTCTGCTTCTGCAGCCGAACCATCTGCTTTACCTCGGTATTGAGGAACGAATGCTTGGGCAAAACTCGCATAAACATTTAATTCATCACTTACAGAATATGACCCGCCCAGCCTTGTCGTGATTTCACTGTCATCATAAACAGAATCGGAACCTCTACGCGTATAGGTTTGCTCCAGCTCGTCTAAGCGTACACCGGCTATCACAGTCAGGTTTTCAAGCGGGCGGATGACCGCTTCAGAGTATACTGATTGAAGTTTGTGGCCGATGGCATCAAATGTGGAAAAAGCGCCATAATTTACGTCATCCCAACCATAAATCGGATTCTGGACATCGCTTAGAGAGATCTCTCTCCACTCGTAGCTCGCTGGGAAATCTCTAGATCTAGTGTTTTCTGAGCGAGCGACACCAACCACAATGTTAGCATCCTCCCCAAATAGCGAGGTTTCATAACTAAGCTGAGCATCAATAAATTCAGCATCCATTGCATTGACAGCGGCGTTATCAACCACATAAACAGTATTGTTGCCCTCAAGATCTAAGCCTCGACCACTGTCACTATAACCATAGATGCCACCTAGGTGCTTATAATCGTTATCAGTCCATTGCTTGCTGCCACGTACCGTCAACGCTAAGTTGTCTAAGAACTCATGATTAACTTCTACATTAAGCAAGGTATCTTCTGTATTTGATGTACCATCAGTCAGGCCACCAAAGGTATCCATATCAAAGACTTCTGGAATTTCGCCCTCGGTAGTCAGTGGCAGGCCAAAGTTAGGGTTTGACTCTACTTTGCGATAGGCAGCGCTGGCTTTTACTGTCGTGTTTGAACCAAGATCAAACACAACGACTGGACGTATAGCCGAGGTGGTACGACCTGCAGCATCGGTATTGAAACTAAAGTCTCGCTGCGCTCCGCTTACACGAAATAATACGCCGTCAGCTATTTCACCAAGATTGGCATCAAAATCAATAGCAGCAGAACCAAATTGATCCGCACGAAGCTTGATTGAATAAGCTTTATCAGCATGGGGAGTTTTAGTAACCGTATTGATAATACCGCCAGCCCCCACAGGGCCAGATGCGATAGACGCAGGCCCTTTAAGGACTTCGTAACGCTCGACAAAAGAGTTATCACGGGCGCCCATGCCTCTAAAATCGTTTTGGTGGCGGTTATCGACAAGTATTGGCGCATAAAAGCCACGCGAACGGAAGCTGGTAGTCCCTGAACCGACTCTATCGTCAAACCTAGCGATATTCGGTAACGTTGTTAGCGCTTCAATGGGCCGGGTGAAATTACGCGCCTCTAGAAATTCACTATCAATCACATCCAAGGTAAACGGCAATTCTTGTTCGGAAACTGCAATGCGGTTAATCAACGATTGCTGGAACTTACCGTGGACCACTACTTCTTCGAGCTCCTGTGAATCATTCTCTTGTGCCACCGCGACTGCGGAGGCCATCAAGACAGAGGATATGGCCACAGCCAAAGCTGTCCTTTTATTATGTAACGGGTTTTGGTTCTTCATTACGATTTTTACCTTTTTATTATTCGTCATCAAATGCATGCGTTGTAGGTGTGGGCAATAATATGAACTAATATTCACAATGCAACAACAATATGAATTTTAATTCACAATATGTCAAGAAAATTTAAGCTCATAAGCTGTAAATTTGTACGTGCTTCTCAAACGGCAAGCTATAAAACAGCATCCGGACACCTGCCGCTCCCGGGTTTACTTCTTGCGCCGTTCCGTCATCTTGCTCAAGACGAACTTCTGCATGGAGGGAAACATATAGGTTTCATCATGGCCTGCGTTCGGGACGACCTCCATCACCACGTCGATTCCGTGGTTTTCATAGTTCGCCTTAAGGTTTTTCATGCGTTCCTGACGATTTTTCCCAGCCGAGTTGTATGACGCCCCGGGCGTATTCTCACCCATATAATAGGGAGATTTCTTCTCTATTTCGTCTCCCCAGCCATTCAGGTCTTTCTCACCAATAACCATATGTACATCCACCAAGCGCATTGCATCCAGGTTCATCCGCGCATTGAATTTCCAATAGATATCTTGTGTACCAACCCACCAATCACTGTCATCGTCAATAAATGTGATCATTCCCGGCGCGCCGATCGAGAGCGCATTTAGACGATGCGGGTGCAGATAGAAAAAGCGGTGTGAAAAATGGCCGCCGCCGGAAAAACCGAATAGGTTAAACTTGTCGCCATCAATTCGATACTTTGATCGGACTTCGTCAACCATTGACAGCAGGATGAGGTCGTAGCGCGTGCCCTTATACTCGATCAACTTGTAATTCTCGAGATCTTTGCCGCCATGCGTCCCCACTGGAAATAGTGGCGCCAACAAGATGACGTCATTCTCTTCAGCAAATTTAGCGTTTTTGTCCAAGTAGTTGTGCGGCCCGCGTTCGGTACCATGTACCAGCACTAACAGAGGGTAGGTTTTGGTTGCATTCTCATCGTAGTCACGCGGCACATACATCATATATGGAAACCGCGCATCAACCTGCGATGCCTGGAATGGCACATGCCCTTTATCATGCCAAGTAAATCGTGGTGCCTCTGCGCTTGCTATCGCACTCATAAACACCAACAACATAAACATTAATATATTTTTCTGCATCCGAATCATTCCTGCCTCTTGAGTTAACTGTAGTTTGAGCCCATCTTTATGTGAACTATAATTCATATAATTACAAACCTCAAGACACACGTGCACCGCAAATAATAAGGCAGAAAAGACAATCGGGAGTTTCTATCAGATAGTGCTTAGCTGTGCTACTCAGTTCCACCTGGCGAGTAGATCATTGCCTGCACCTAGGCGGAGCCGCATTTTCATTGCCGCACATTTGCTCGGGGAAAATTGGTGAACGGACCCCCACATGCTCTTCGATCGCCACCGCCTTTAGCGCGTCGTAGCCGCCCTCAAATAGCGCACAACATACTCGTAACACTTGCTGGAACATCTCCAAGATGGCAATTTCCAAAGACCGGTGTCGCGACGCCTGCCCACAGATAATTTCTTTTTCTTTTTTTGCATTCAATATACGGACATTAACACTGCGGCAAACATAGGCTAGTTTCTGTTTGCAATCAAAGCCCCACTTCCGCTAATATGACGAAAAATTCATAATTTTAGGTTGTCTAGCGTCAGCCCATAAGCGTGGCTGGTATAACAACTGAACTTTTCCTTATAATAATCGTACGCTTAACGAGACCATCCTATGAAAAAGAAAACAACACAGTGCGTCGGCGCAGTCGCGTCTGCTCTACTTTTTGGCTTGTACACAAGTACCTTTGCGCGGGCGGCAAGTTCAGAGCAGACAGCTGACATGATACTGACAAATGGTTATGTCTATACAGCAGACCCAAGCCGCAGTGTCGCCGAAGCCCTAGCCATTCAGGGCAATCGAATCATTGCCATCGGTACAGACGCCGAGGTGCTCAAGCACCGCGGCCCAAAAACCAGCATCCGCAATCTGCAGGGAAATATGGTTCTACCAGGCCTGCACGACATGCACATTCACGTGACCGATACTGTCGCCGCGGACTTCTGCAGCTTTGATAATGTCGCTTACACGCTCGATGAGATTGTTGACATTGGCCGTGCATGCCTGTCAAAACGAGAACCTGCACCCGGCGATTGGATGCCAATCGTTGACTGGGATGCGTACACCGGCAATACACCCAGCGCCAGCCACCCGACTATGATCGATGCGCTGGATGCGATATCAAAGGACGTACGCGTGGTGCTCTGGTCAGCGGATGGTCATTCCGCAGCTGCCAACAGCGCTGCGTTCAATGCACCGGAAATCCCGATAAACGCCGAGACACTCGCAACAACCTACGCCGATATCCAGAGCTATATTCCCCTGAACGCGAATAAACGGCTGACAGGTTACGTAAACGAGTCAGCCAGGCGCATGCTCCTCGAAGTCGACAAAAATTTCCTCGATGATGAGATGACGCCCGCTACCAAAATGCCCAAAGTGGCTGCCGGTCTCGCACGCAATGGCATCACCTCCATCCAGCACCCCTCAGTTCATCCGTCTGCCCTCAAGGATCTGAAGTGGCTTGCCAGTGAGGGTGACATGACGTTCCGACTGCGCATGGCCTTCCGACTGGACGATGATTCATCTGAGCCGGACTGGATAGAAAAGGAGATAGCCCGGGTCACCGCTTTACGGAGCAGCTTCGGCGACCACCCCTTGGTACAGGCAAACGCGGTCAAAATATTTGCCGACGATGTGCTCGAAGGAAACCCGCATGCGAGCCCGCCATCGCCACCTAACTCTGGGATGCTGGACGGCTTCCGCAAACCTGTCTTTGCTGTGGGCGATGAGGGGGAACTGGAGATAACAGGCTATGATCCCATAACCGAGGCAAATCGGGACTATGGCCGGCTGACCTATACCCCGGAAGACTTCAACGCGCTGTCCGTGGCTGCCATCGAGGCTGGCTTCCACCTGCATGTGCACGCGATTGGCGATAATGCATCCAGGGATACGGCGAACGCTTTCTCTGCATCACTCGCAGCGGCGAAATCCGCGGGCTTAACCCAGAGCATAACGCATCTGCAGATCGCGAAAAATGAAGACATCAGTCAGCTGGGTGCGCTTGGCACCTACGGGGTTTTCACCTTCAATTGGGCGACACCCGACACCCACTACGACTCACTCGTAATCCCATTCATAGACGAGGTCAATGGCATTGCAGATCTCCACAATCCTGAACACTACTATATGCAAAACGCCTACGCTTTCCGGAAATTTATCGACGGGGGCGGGATTACAGTATTTGGCAGTGACGCACCCGTCGGCAGCCGCAGCTCGCGACCCTTTCGAAACATGAAGGCAGCGATGACACGCGAGGCGGGCGGCAAGGTTCTCAACGCATCGCAGGTACTCGATGTCCACGAGACTCTGGCAGCGTTCACAATCAATGCAGCGCGCCTCATGAAACACGATGACAGGCTTGGTTCACTGGAGAAAGGCAAGCTTGCCGATATCGTGATTATCGATCGCAATATTGTCAATTTGGCGGAGCGTGGGGATTTCGTCTCAATCCAGGAAACACAGGTGGTGACGACTATTTTTGATGGACGCATTGTTTTTGATGCGGGTATCTAAATGCTGAGTACGCTGCTTGACCCGCGTGTACTTTGCGCCTTAGGTGATGCGGCCTATGATGCAGAGTCGCTCATCAGATCTGAAAGGCCCTAGCAGGGTCTATTCGCCAGGTAAGCCCGCCTGTTTTATCCAAGTAACCGAACGCGGACGCACTATGGGTATACTGGCTACTGACCGGCCCTGCTAACCGCAGGCTCAAAGCTTGAACAAGCAAGTTTTCGATTTTCTTGCCCCTTTGGAGCCTTCGGGCTCCCTTTTAAATATGAGATGTTTTAATGTCAACAAAATACCGCGAGAGCAAAGTGGCATCAGCAAAACTTGGGATGCACCTGGAAGTCACCGTAACACCCCTAGAGAGATCTTGAGTAACACCATAGTTGCCTTCTGCAAACAGAATATAGAGTTAAAGCTATTATTATCAATAAAAGATTTCAGCCATGGATCCGAGCTGGATATCCAATACGGTAAAATAGCACGGATTTCCCAGCGGACGTTGACGACACTAATCTGAGACGACATATACAAAAAAACCCATTGCTTACAATGGGTTTTTTTACTATTACAGTTTATAGATACTAATCCGTGCTAGACGTGGAATCACTCCCACTCGATTGTCGCTGGCGGTTTGCTTGAAACATCGTAAGCAACCCGGGAAACCCCAGGGATTTCGTTTATGATTCGATTGGAACAACGCTCTAGCAAATCGTAGGGCAAGTGCGCCCACCGTGCGGTCATAAAGTCGATGGTTTCTACTGCTCTTAGAGAAACAACCCAAGCATAGCGGCGGCCATCACCAACCACACCGACTGACTTTACTGGCAAGAAAACGGCAAATGCTTGGCTGGTTTTGTGGTACCAATCGGCAGCGTGCAGCTCTTCTAAAAAGATGGCATCGGCTTCACGTAGAATATCAGCGTACTCTCTTTTTACTTCACCGAGTATACGTACCCCCAAGCCGGGCCCCGGGAATGGGTGGCGGTAAACCATATCGTAGGGCAAGCCTAACTCAAGGCCAATCTTACGGACCTCATCTTTAAATAGCTCACGCAGCGGCTCAACCAATTCAAACGCCATGTCATCCGGTAAGCCACCCACATTATGGTGTGACTTAATAACATGGGCCTTGCCGGTTTTAGCGGCGGCAGACTCAATGACGTCGGGGTAAATAGTTCCCTGAGCCAACCACTTAACATCTTTTAGCTTGGTGGCCTCTGCATCAAAGACATCAATAAAGGTATTACCGATGACTTTACGTTTGTCCTCAGGATCGCTGACGCCTTTTAATCGGCCTAGGAATAAGTCTTCGGCGTCGGCACGGATTACTTTTACGCCCATATTTTTGGCGAACATATCCATTACCTGGTCGCCTTCGTCTTTACGTAATAAGCCGTTGTCGACAAAAACACAGGTTAATTGGTCACCGATGGCCTTGTGCAGCATGGCCGCCACCACCGATGAGTCAACTCCGCCCGACAAGCCCAGCAGAACCTTATCCGTGCCCACTTGTTCGCGAACTCGGCGAATGGCATCTTCGGCAATATTGGCCGGGTTCCACAAAGCCTCACAGCCGCTCAGCTTCAATACGAAATGCTCAAAAATACGTTGGCCCTGTAAGGTATGGGTCACTTCGGGGTGGAATTGCACACCGTAAAAGTCTTTTTCTTCGCAGTACATACCGGCAATTGGGCAGCTATCCGTTGATGCCATCAGCTCAAAGCCCGCGGGCATTTGGCTAACCTTGTCGCCGTGGCTCATCCACACATCCAACAAAGAGCCACCATCGTGATCAACGTGATCGCGGATATCCGCCAATAAAGCACTGCGACCCTGGACTTTAACCTGGGCATAACCAAATTCATGCAGTCCAGAGGATTCCACTGCCCCGCCTAGCTGCTCGGCCATGGTTTGCATGCCATAACAAATACCCAATACCGGAACACCAAGCTCAAACACACACTGCGGCGCTCGTGGTGATTCACCCGCGGTAACCGACTCAGGGCCACCGGCCAGCACGATACCACGTGGCTCAAACTCACGAATTTCCTCTTCGCTCATATCAAAGGCGCGAATCTCGCAGTAAACGCCTATCTCCCGTACCCGCCTAGCGATTAGCTGGGTGTACTGAGAGCCAAAATCTAAAATTAAAATGCGCTGGGCATGAATGTCTTGTGTCATATCTCTAACCATTGAGGCCTAAAAACAAAAGGGCCAGCTCGATGCTGACCCCTTTCTGTATCGTTTTGCTGTTTAACGTCCGCCCACGGGGTAATTCGGGGCTTCCTTGGTGATTTGCACATCATGCACATGGGACTCGCCCATACCGGCGGACGTTACCCGAACAAATTCAGGCTTGGTGCGCATGGTGTTCATATCAACCGAACCGGTGTAACCCATAGACGAACGTAAGCCGCCCATCATCTGGTGTACAATCGCTGCCATTGGCCCCTTATAAGGCACTCGACCCTCAATACCCTCTGGCACCAACTTTTCTGCTCCCTGGCTAGCGTCCTGAAAATAGCGGTCAGAAGAACCCTGGGTTTGCGCCATGGCCCCCAATGAGCCCATGCCACGGTAAGCTTTATAGGTACGGCCTTGGTACAGCTCGACCTCACCCGGCGCCTCTTCGGTACCGGCCAACATAGAGCCCATCATTACACAGCTGGCGCCAGCCACTACGGCTTTGGAGATATCGCCCGAATAACGAATGCCACCATCGGCAATCACTGGAATATCAGTGCCCTTAAGCGCATCAACCACATTAGCAATAGCAGATATTTGTGGCACGCCAACACCGGAAACAATACGAGTGGTACAAATTGAACCTGGACCAATACCCACTTTAACCCCATCGGCGCCCGCCTCAGCTAAAGCCAATGCCGCAGCACCAGAGGCGATATTGCCACCAATCACCTGCATTTCAGGGTAGTCGGATTTTATTTTGCGAACTCGATCTAAAACATTCTTAGAATGGCCGTGGGCGGTATCTACTACCAACACATCAACGCCGGCTGCAATCAAAGCGGCAACGCGGTCATCGGTATCAGGGCTGGTACCGACCGACGCGCCAACGCGCAAGCGGCTTTCAGGGTCTTTACAGGCATTGGGGTACTGCTCAGCCTTATTGATATCCTTTACCGTAATCATACCGGCAAGGCCAAAATCATTATCAACGACCAGCACTTTTTCAATTCGATGTTTATGCAGCAGGGCCTCAACGACAGCGGGCTCAACCCCTTCTTTAACTGTCACCAAGCGATCTTTTGGTGTCATGACCTCAGTAACTTTGGCGTCTAAATTTGGCTCAAAACGCACATCGCGGGCTGTCACTATGCCAACCAAGTTGCCATTGTCTAGCACTGGGAAACCAGAAAAACCATTAGCACGAGTCAAGGCCTGCAAATCACGAATGCTAGCGCCCGAAGTAATGGTAATTGGGTCTCGGACCACACCGGCTTCAAACTTCTTCACCGCACGAACTTCGGCAGCTTGCTGCTCAATAGTCATGCTCTTGTGAATTATGCCAATGCCACCTTCCTGTGCGATTGCAATAGCCAGGCGCGACTCAGTGACGGTATCCATGGCGGCGGATAACAAGGGAATATTAAGTTTAATCTTTTTAGTGAGCTGGGTTTGCAAGTTCACGTCTTTAGCGGTGATCTCGGAATAACCGGGTACCAGTAATACATCATCAAAAGTTAGTGCTTCTTGTGCGATACGCAGCATAGGAAAGGCGACCTCAAAAAAAAAACGCACGGTGTGCCTCTCGGCCACTGCGCGCGTATCCTATAAATTAACCGGCGATTATAGAGTTTTGTCGCCATTTGGTAAAGTGAATATTGCCTATAAGACTAAAGAGCCAATGCAAAAAACCACATCTACGCCGGCACCGCGACATACGGATGTAGCCACAGCCGAAGCACTACCAATCATCAGCGCTTTGACCTACCATGCCCGCATGCAAAATCATCAGCCCGGCAGCGATCAAAACCGCCAAATCCTTAGCCCAAGCCAACTAAACCGCAAAGCCAAGCAGCTGCTGGAAACCCATCTACCGCTGCTCTGGGTAGAAGGTGAAATATCTAACTTTAGCTGCCCGTCATCCGGCCATTGGTACCTAAGCTTAAAAGACAGCCAGGCCCAGCTACGCTGCGCCATGTTTAAAGGGCGCAACCGGTTAGTAAAATTTCGTCCGGAGAATGGCAAGAAAGTTATTGTCCGCGGGCGAGTTAGCCTCTACGAAGGTCGCGGCGACTACCAGCTGATCATCGAACACATGCAGGTTTCGGGTGACGGCGACCTACAACTAGCATTCGAACAACTGAAACAGAAGCTGCACAGCGAAGGCCTATTCGAAGCCTCTCGTAAACGCGAGATTCCCAGCCAAGCCCAACATATAGGCGTAATCACCTCACCGACCGGTGCTGCGGTGCAAGACATCCTTAGCGTGTTAAAGCGCCGCAACCCCATTGCCAAAGTGTCTGTTTTTCCAGTCGCTGTACAAGGCAAAGAAGCTGCAGGACAAATAGCCCAAGCAATACACACCGCCAATCAATACAGCGACTGCGATGTGCTAATAATTGGCCGGGGTGGTGGCTCCCTAGAAGACCTGTGGAGTTTTAACGAAGAATTAGTAGCCCGCGCCATTGCCGCCAGCGCAATACCAACCCTCAGCGCAGTAGGCCACGAAGTCGACTTTTCCATTGCCGACCTAGTGGCCGATCAACGAGCCCCCACGCCCTCTGCCGCCGCCGAGCTGGTCAGCACCGATATTAATGACCAGCTAGAAATATTCCAAGGCTATGAGATTTTGCTGGAGCAGGCACTGCGCCGTAAACTACAACAGCAGTCTGAAAAGGTTAAACATCTTAGCAGCCGGCTACGTCACCCGGGCGAGCGACTCAACCAACAAGCGCAAAAACTCGATCACTTAGAACTCAGGCTTAAGCGAAACATACAAAATCAGCTGGTCCGCCGCCATCAAACATTACAGCAGCACAAGCTGAGGCTGAACGCAAAAAAACTAGACACAAAAGCCCAGCGCGAACATCTTAGCGGCCTAGATAAACGCCTACACCTAGCGCAGCAGCAAACTTTTAATCATGCCAAACAGCGGCTGGGTAATCAGGCGCAATTGCTGCACAGCGTCAGCCCATTAAACACCTTAAACCGAGGCTACAGCATTATTCGCGACCAAAATAATAGACTGGTCGACAACGCTAAACAACTACAGCCTGGAGACCAAATTGTAGCTCAACTAAAGCAAGGTAAATTACACTGCGAGGTCAAGGCGGCTGAACTAGGCGATTAACAGTGTCATATTATTGTTGCATAAGCCTGGTAGTCTAATTCGTTAGAGTTTTGTCACAACCCCCAAAATAATCCGGAACACTTTATGCTTTTTTCGTCGCAAACTTTAAGCCTAGCCACCTTGATCCTTGGGCTCACATCATTGCTAGCCTGCTCCGAGCGCAATAATACCCCACAGCAGAATAATGCCTGGTTTAAACAGGCTCAAGCCACACTCGAAGCAGCTAGAAAGCGTGGCATCATAGATCGCCAAGCAAAAAACGTTATTATTTTTATTGGGGATGGCAACGGCGTCGCTTCAGTTACCGCCACCCGCATACTGCAGGGGCAATTACAAGGCGGCAACGGCGAAGAGCACCAACTGGCTTACGAACAACTGCCCCACCTGGCACTGGTAAAAACCTACAATACCAATGCCCAAACAGCCGATTCGGCGGGCACCGCCTCGGCTATTTTTACCGGCATTAAAACCAAGCAAGGAGTGCTGTCTATCAACGACAGCGTAGCTCGGGGTGATTGTGTCGGCGCCCTAAACAATCACGCCACCACCTTGCTCGAACTGGCCGAACAAACCGGTCGCAGCACCGGTATAGTTACCACCACCCGCCTAACCCACGCCACCCCGGCGGCCGCCTATGCCCACAGCGCCAACCGTGATTTTGAAGACGACAGCCAGCTTAGCAGCGAGCAAAAAAAACAAGGTTGCCGTGATATCGCTCGGCAGTTTATTGATTTTAATTATGGCGACGGAATTGAGGTAGCCCTAGGCGGCGGCCGCCGTCATTTTTTACCCACCACGGTGAGTGACGGCGAAGGCAAGTTTGGTAAACGCCAGGATCAGCTTAACCTGATTGAGCAGTGGCAGGATAAGCACCAAGGCGGCCGTTTTGTTTGGAACCAGCAGGGCTTTGATAAAATTGACCCCAGTAATACCGATAAGCTACTGGGGCTGTTCAACAGCTCTCATATGCAATACGAGCTAGACCGCCAGCACGATCTCGGTAGCGAGCCCTCGCTGGCTGAAATGACCGAAAAAAGTATCGATATTTTACGCAAGAATGATAAGGGCTATTTTCTTATGGTCGAAGGTGGCCGTATCGACCACGCCCATCACGCTGGCAATGCGGCCCGCGCCCTGCACGACGGCATTGCCTTTGCGGATGCGGTAGCGGCGGCCCTGCGCAAAACTGACCCACAAGAAACTTTAATCATAGTTACCGCCGACCACTCGCACACATTAGTAATGCAAGGCTATGCCAAGCGCGGCAATCCTATTTTAGGCTTATCCGTTGGCCTGGATAAACACGGTGAAGCCAAAACCACGCCCACCCTCGCCAACGACGGTAAGCCATACACCACCCTGGCCTATATCAACGGCCCCGGCGCCAACGCCAAGCAGCCCAGGTCAACCCTTAACCAGGTGCAAGCCTTAAACAAAGACCACCACCAGCACGCTGTAATCCCGATGGATTACGAGACCCATGCAGGTGAAGACGTCGCGGTTTATGCCCGCGGCCCCCAGGCCCATTTATTAAATGGTGTGGTAGAGCAAAATTATATTTTCCACGTGGTTGATTATGCGGCGCAGCTTGGCGCTGGCCAATAGCGGTAACGGCATAGCAAAGTGGGAAGAAAAAGGAAAAGGGGAAAGTGAAAATAGGCACGCAGTGTAAATTGCGCGCCTTACACCAAAATTAATACAGCAAGCTAAAGACTTGGCGCTGGTATTTAATGCCGAGTGGATCGCCTTTGCCCAAGGCTGCAATAATATCCAAGGTAGTTTTCTTGGCCTCACCGTCTTTAAAGCCGATGTCTTTACGCAATATTTGAATCAACAACTCCAGCGCATCCGGCTGATGGTCGTTTTGGCTGTACTGCAAGGCCAATTGATATTTCAGCTCTTGATTGTCTGGGTCTTGCTGCAACTGCTGCTCTAAAGCTTGCACCTCGGGAGCTTTCGCAGCATTCAATTTTAGATCCAACAGCGCCACCAGTTGTTGATAATCGGCGTCTTGATCTGCCATTTTAAAACCATCCAGCAACGCCTTAGCTTCGTCACAACGGTTTAGCTCAAGGCTGACTCGAACCAAAAGCTTGGCGATTTCAATATCGCCATCGGCGGCTTCATACGCCTGGCGCAGTAAAGGCAGCGCTTCAGTCCATTGCTCGGCCTGGATAAACTCGGCCGCCTGTTGCAGCTGAGCATCCCAAGGTTTAGGCAGGTACTTGCCGAGCATCTCCCGCACCTGAACCTCGGATTGAGCGCCTTGAAAACCATCCACCGGCTGCCCATTTTGGACCACCATAACCGTGGGTAAGCTACGCACACCAAACTGCTCGACGATCTGCTGCAGCTCATCTGCGTTAACCTTGGCCAATAAAAATTGGCCAGCGTATTCATTGGCTAGCTTCTCTAATATCGGCATAAGTGCTTTACAGGGCTCACACCATTCAGCCCAAAAGTCGATCACCACCGGGCGGGAATGAGACTCCTCTATCAGCAGCTGACGCGCATTTTCCATGCTGACATCGACTATATACTCACTCATTACAACTCCTAGCTTTAAAAATGTGCCCCATTATAAATGAAAAAACCCGCCAGATTACACACCGGGCGGGTTTTTTAACGCCTGAAAACTAAGCGCAGAGAGCAGCTTCCTTGAGCATATGCTCAACATTTGGCGCCTTGTCCAGCGGATAAAACTGCTCATTGCAGCTAACGCTTATATCGCAACCCAGTGACAACTGAGCCACCTGCTCAAGCAAACGCTGATGCAAATACGCAATTTCTTGCTGGCTGCGCGCCAATGCTACTACCACAAAACTATTGTCGTTCATCCTGGCGGCAACGTCTGAGCCGCGTAAGTTGGCCTGTAACACTTCCCCAACCGACGCCAACACTCGCTCCAACTCATCTTTATTGAGCTGGCGCTGCAATGAGCTATAGCCATCAATGTTAATAGCCAATACACCGACATCCAACCCGTATCGGCGGGCAAAATGCATACACGAGCGCCCCAAGGTTGATAAGCCCTCAGCGCTTTGCAATTGATAAGATCCGCGCTTTGATTTGCTGCGCTCAATCAAAAACTGGTTCCACAGCTGTAAATCCTGCTCGATTAAATCGCGCAAATGGCTCATCAAGCGCATAAAGGCGTCACCGTAGGCCGTCATATGGTGATCCAAAACGCAGATCACTCCAAAATGCGTACCGTCGGGCCAAATAATAGGCAAACCTAAAAAGGAGCGGAAGCCCTCATCAACCACCTCTGGGTTATCCGACCACTTGGGGTCGGCCAGCGCATCAGGCACATACAGCTGCTGTGCCGATTCAACCACCTCACGAGCAAAAATATTAGCCTCGGGGCCATAGGTTTGGCCGGCCGGATACGGGCCTTTATCCCCAAAATTTGACGATGTGTATTGAAATCCCTGGCCAGTGGCCTGCACGATCAAGCCCAAGGGCGCGTCATAGAGTTCCGCCATCAGTGCTACTGTTTTTTGCCATTTATCTAAGCAAAAATTAGCCGACTCCGAGTCTAGTAACCATTGATCCTTGTTTATCACTGTTGCGACCTCTTTGAAATGGATAGTTAGGCCGCCAAAAAGAAGAACACTTACCTCTCGCGGCCATGTCAGAGGAAGAGATGACTCTCCATACTTTTACTAGATACTAATAAAAGTAGCAGTTTTCTGGCAGCACTCAAGCTTTTAGCAAGCGGGCAGCCTTAAAGGCGCCCGGTGCGCAGTATATTCCTACCACTTTTGCATTTATTGACCTAGGTCACATTGCTGAAAGGTTGAATTACCAGACATACCTGCCTTTGTGGCACCTAGAGCAGCATTTAGTTCATGTTAAGGTAAACTTTTATAAACAAACTCAGTCCAGCTAGCGACACTGATAAAGCCCTTACCCCAAACCAGGGCCAGCTCTTGCAGCGGATTGTTAGCCTGCACCTGCTGCAAGCTATTACCTAATTGCTTTTGCGCACCAACCAACCGCAACGACTCTACCAGCATGGCCGCGTAGCTCTGTAGCTCCGCCTTATTACTTAAGGCCCCGTGACCAGGAATAACCTTTGTATTAGCATCCATCGCCAGTAGCGCTTTATTAACTCCTGCCAATACGCCATCAACGCTACCACCGCTACTCAAGTCAACAAACGGGAAAATACCGTTAAAGTACAAATCCCCCATGTGCACAACATTGGCGCCCTTAAAATAGACCACCGCATCGCCATCGGTATGAGCGGCACTCATATGCTGCGCTTGAATTTGCTCACCGTTAAAATAGAGACTTATACCCTGGTCAAAGGTCAGCTCAGGTAATTCAGCCTCGGTGGCGGGCGCAACCGTTTTAGCAAAAGCCTTAATTACCCCACCGGCCAGCATGCGCTTGCGAACATTGTCATGGGCGACCAGCACCGTATCGCTGTTGTTGAACTGAGCGTTACCACCGGTGTGATCGTAATGCCAATGGGTATTAAGAAGGTAACGGCTGGGTTTAGTGCTTAGCTTGGCGATTGCCGCTTTAATTTTTACCGACAGAGGTGCAAACTGATCGTCAACCATCAATACCCCATCAGGCCCTACACTCAAACCTATGTTACCGCCAGCACCTTGTAGCATGAAGACATTACCCGCCACCGCAGTGGTTTTGATCTCGACCTTAGTCATATCCTGCGCCAGACTAAAACTTGCCGTTACAGCGGCGACGATACCGGCAAAGGATGCGATAATTTTATTCATAATAGACCCGTAAACTGTTTATTTATTTGGTTTGCTGCCGAAGTCTATGTAATCCTGGCGACAAAGGCCATCACCGTGTGCAGCTGCCGCTTGAATAAGCAGGCCTGAGCCCCTATTATCGCCGCCTAAATTTATACGTTCGACAGCCTCAAATCCGACAGTTTCAAAATAGGTACTCCATGTCTCCAGAACTAGAATTTCTACCCGGCCAGCGCTGGGTTAGCCACACCGAAGCCGAATTGGGCTTAGGCATTATTGTAGATAGTGACAAGCGCCTAGTAGAAATTAGCTTTCCCGCTGCCGGTGAGCGCCGTAATTACGCCGCCAATAACGCCCCGTTGATTCGAGTTCAGTACCATGTTGGCGATGAAATTAGCACCATCGATGAGGTCAAGTTTACGGTTGAGTCCATCGCCGAAGACGACGGTGTACTGAGCTATGCCGGTATTACCGAAGCTGGCGAAGAAATACAAATTACCGAGCTGGAGCTGACCAGTTTTATTCACTTTAGCGCCCCGGAAGACCGCTTGTTTGCAGGCCAAATGGACTCACCTAAAACCTTTAACCTGCGCTACCAAACACTGCTGCAACAAGAAAAGGTGCACAACAACCCAGTCCAGGGCCTAATTGGCGCCCGGGTTCAATTGCTGCCACACCAGCTTTATATCGCCGAACAAGTTGCCAGCCGTTACGCCCCCCGAGTTTTACTGGCCGATGAGGTTGGCCTAGGCAAAACCATTGAAGCCGGCCTAATCATCCACCAACAGCTCTTTACTGGCCTAGCCAAACGAGTACTAATCGTACTGCCCGACAGCTTGGTACACCAATGGCTGGTAGAAATGCTACGCCGCTTCAACCTGGGCTTCAGCCTGCTCGACGAGCAACGCTGTGAAGCCCTAGAGGAAGACGGCAACCCATTTGATAGCAGCCAGCTGATCATGTGCCAGCTTAGTTTTTTCACCCAAAAACCTGAGCGCTTACAACAGGCTCTCGAGTGTGACTGGGACCTTTTGGTAGTGGATGAAGCCCACCACTTGCAGTGGGCACCCGATAATATTAGCCCCGAATACAGCTGCGTAGCGCGATTGGCCGCCCACAGTGCCGGCCTATTATTACTGACCGCAACGCCGGAGCAACTTGGCCTAGAAAGTCATTTTGCCCGCCTGCAACTGCTCGACCCCGACCGCTACCCCGACTTTGCGCAATTCCAGCAAGAAGAAGAAGGCTACCAGCAAACCAACCAGCTGGTAAATGAGCTGCTAGATGGCAGCGCCGATGAAGAGCAGCTGCAAACGCTGCTGAGCGAGAAACAGTGGCAGCACTTTCAGCAACTGCAGCTCGACGATGAGCAGGCGGGCACCGACTACATTATTGCTCGCCTACTTGACCAGCATGGCACTGGCCGGGTTTTGCTGCGTAATACCCGCGCCAATGTACAGGGATTTCCGCCACGCCAACTAATGCCCTACCCACTAGCGCAACCCGATAATTGGCAGCACCAATACCACCAGCCCAGCGAAGTTTTGCAAGGCGAGCAGCAGCTCGGCCTGACCTGGCTTAAGCAAGACCCCAGGGTTGAATGGCTGTGCCAATGGTTAAAACAAAACCGTCGGCAAAAAACCCTGCTGATTACCCATACTGCTGATACCGCCCTAGATCTGGAATCGCATTTACGCATCCGCCTGGGTTTAAACAGCTCAGTATTCCATGAAGACATGAGTCTGATGGAGCGTGACCGCGCGGCGGCCTACTTCTCCGATGAAGAAGAAGGTGCCGACCTACTTATCTGCTCGGAAATTGGCAGCGAAGGCCGTAACTTCCAATTCGCCCAGCATTTAATCCTGTTTGACCTACCAGAAAATCCGGACCTATTGGAGCAGCGTATTGGCCGGCTTGATCGTATTGGGCAAAAGCATACCGTCAAAATACACGTGCCTTATTACCAGGGCACTGCGCAAGAAGCCTTGCTAAAATGGTACCACCGCGGCATCGACGCCTTCGAACATTCCTGCCCCGGCGCACATATATTGTTAGAACAGTTTAGCGGTCGCCTGCAAGAAATTATGCAGAATATGGACGAGACCAAACTGGAAGACCTACTAGTCGACACCGCCGAAGCCTGCCTAGCCATAAACACCAAACTAGCCCAAGGTCGCAACCATTTGCTTGAGCTCAGCTCCTGCAATAAAGTGCGGGCGGATTACCTAGTAGAAACCATCAGCGCCAACCAGCGCGAGCAAGAGCTACTCAATTACTTAGAAAAGGTTTTTGACAGCTACGGGGTAGACTCCGAAGCACACAGCGAGGCCAGCTTAATCATCCGGCCCGGCGACCATATGCGTGAAGGCCACTTCCCCGGCCTGCCCGAAGACGGTTTTTCCGCTACGGTAAGCCGCGACAAAGCCCTGCACCGCGAAGACTTGCAACTACTCAGCTGGGAGCACCCACTGGTGGTTGGCGCCATGGATATGATTATTGGCGGCGAGTTTGGCAATGCTTGTATCTGCACCATGAAACTGCCCCCCCTTAAGCCGGGCAATTTATTGATTGAAGCCATTTTCAGCATCAGCTGCCCCGCCCCCAAGCAACTGCAAATATCACGCTACCTGCCGACCACACCAGTACGCATTGTGATCGACACCAACGGCAAGAATTTTTCCGATATCATTCAAGCCGAGCACTTTGAAAAACTGGGCCAAAAAGTCCCCAAGCGTACCGCCCAAGAAATTGTACGGCAGGCTCGCGAAGTCATACAGCAGCTAATCAGCAGCGCCAAAGAGGCCGCCTTACCGCAGGAAGCGGCGCAGCGCCAAAACGCAGTCAAACTTGCGCAAGAAAAACTGGATGTAGAAATAGAACGACTGCAGTCTTTGGCCCAAGTAAACCCCAATATTCGCAGCAGCGAAATTAACCACCTGCTGGCATCCAAACAAGAACTGCTACACCATATCGACGCCGCCCAACTTGAACTTAGCGCTATCCGTATCGCTTTAACCACATAAAGAAACCGCCATGTATATTTTTTCTGCCACTGCCAAGACCCGTAAAGCCATCGATGATTTCAAGGCCGATGACAAGGTGCCTTTTATTGTTTACATCGATTACAAAGATTTATTTGGCGCCGAAAAGCTATGCCAACTATACCTGCTCAATGAAGGCTTTTACGAAGTGAAAATCGAGAAGCGTAAAATGATCCCGGCGGAGAAATTATTACCGCTGATCGATAAAGACAAGGCCATCCAAGAAGCCTTAGAAACCGGCTATATGGTGCAGATGTTTGACGCCCATTAACCCCAAAGGCAAAACAGCACCGCAACTATGAGCGCAAAAGAATTTCATATCGAATTCAACCAAGACGGCAGCAACGTTTTGGATGCGCTCGAGCAAGCTTCGGGCCTGTCGCGCTCTGAAATAAAACAGGCGATGGAAAAAGGCGCGGTGTGGCTGCAACAAGGCAAACGCGTAACGCCCCTGCGGCGCAGTAAAAAATTATTACAGGCCGGCCAGCAACTGCATTTTTATTACAACGCTGAAGTGCTGCAAAAAACACCCCTGCAAGCCGAGCTACTAAGCCAAGAAAACGACTACAGCGTGTGGCTCAAACCATCCGGCATGCGCAGCTATGGCAGCCGCTGGAGCGACCATTGCAGCCTAGTCCGCAGCGCCGAAAAACAACTGCAGCGCGACTGCTCTATTGTGCACCGCTTAGACCAAGCGGCCAGCGGCCTGATCATGGTGGCCCATAACAAAGCTGCCGCCGCCGAATTAAGCCGGCAGTTTGCCCAGCGCGAAATTGACAAGAGCTACCGCATCATTAGCAGCGGCAACTTCCCTGACCAAGCCCAGCAAGTTGACCTGGAACTCGATGGTAAAAACGCCCGCAGCCACTTCCAAAAAATTGACCAAACCGAACTCGGTAGTTTAATCAAAGTTGATATTGAAACCGGGCGCAAGCACCAAGTACGGCGTCACGCCCTCCACCTGGGCCACCCCATTATTGGTGACCGGCTCTATGGCATGGCCGCAGCCGACGCACCCAACTTACAGCTGTGCGCCTATCAGCTGAGCTTTTGTTATGATACCAAGCCGCAACACTACCAAGTACCGGCACTAGAAAAGTTCTTGCTGCTGTAATATCCACCGCTAAATACCCTCCCCTGTAACACCAGCATCAGCAAGCTGATAATAATATGACTACGGGTTATTATAGTGGTCGCCAGCCCCGCCTCTTTCAGCTTTTGAGATCAGCGCATGACAGAATTTAAGAAAATTAATGATCAACTCAGCGTTTTCGGCCAGATCAGCACAGCCGATTTAACCGCTGCCGTTCAACAAGGTTTTAAAACCGTGGTTAACAACCGCCCCGATGGCGAAGCCGAAGATCAAATCAGCAACCTAGAATTAGAGCACGCCGCCAAAGCCCTTGGCTTAGAATATCACTACCTGCCCATTGCCCCTGCGGGCATAGAAGACAGCCAAGCAGATCAATTCGCCAGCCTATTCAAACAAAAGCCCGGCCCGGTGCTGGCTTTTTGCCGCACGGGCAACCGCTCTACCCGGCTCTGGGCTCTGTCCCACTGCCAGCAACTCAGCAGTGCAGACATACTGCAGCAAGCCCAACAGGCTGGCTACGATATCAGCGGCCTACTGGATCGCATCAACAGCAGAAAATAACCGCCCTTAGCATGCAACCAGCCCGGCGTAAGCCGCTGGGCTTACTGGCCAATACAACCCCAGCCTTCGACGCCAAACAACACCACAACAACCGCCCCTAGCTATGCACAGCTACGCCACACCAATAAAACCAAGCCGACGACACTGGGAACTTCTGCAGCGTAAAGTGTCGAACACAGGGCTTAACATAAATCGTCAATGGCTGCAGATCAATCAGAATGGACACCCCCTGGCAGGAATCATTAAACCACCGGCATCACCAGCGAGAAGGCCTAGCCCTATTGGCCAGCCTGCTAAGCTATGCGGTGTTTATGGGCCTGGCCTTTATGGACGAACCCAAACCCTATCAACGCGATAATAGCCGCCAAAACTTTGGCCTACAGGTCACCCTAGCCAAGCATGCAACAGCTGCCGAGCAAACATTGCCGGCAAGCCCGGAGAAAGCTGCCCCAGCCCAGAAGATAACAAAACAGCCCAAGGCCGCCGTTAGAAAACCAACGCCTAGGCAGACCCGGCGACAGAATTTAGCCAGCAAACAAAATACCCACCAAATACAACCGCTGGATTATCGCCTACCGCCACTTAGCTGGGCTAAACCCACCGATAATAGAGCCACCATTTTTAACCGCCAACTACAGCAGCAGCTTAACGACCCGAGAATACAACGCCTAAACCAAAAGCCAACCGCCAAAACGGCCGCACTTATCAGCTATAAAAGTAATACCGGCGATGAGATGATTCAGATAGGCGATAAATGTGCCCGCGTCATCGAGCCAATAGCGGGACAAAAACAGTGGTTTATGGAAGCCTGTAAACCAAGCAACACCCGCTTATTTAACAACTGGAAAAACGGCGAGCGAATTCAATAAAACCCAGCACAAAATAAAACGCCCGCAGGTGCGGGCGTTACAGAGTTTAGCAAGGCGCGAGCTTAGAGCTTATAGCCGGTCTCTTCATGCAGAACAATATCCAGCCCTTCGACCTCTTGCTCCTCATCAACTCGAATCCCGTTGGTCATAAGCCCTACCAGCTTAAGCAATACCAAGGTAACAACCGCAGTATAAGTCGCAGTAGCTACCACACCAATCAATTGCACCCACAGTTGCTGACCCATAGTTTCGATACCCTCGGCAAAACCGTAGCCCGAAAACACGCCCAGCTCAGTCGAGGCAAAGACAGCGGCCAACAATGTACCAAGAATACCGCCCACCCCATGCACCGGGAAGACATCCAGCGAGTCATCGATCAACAGCTTGCGCTTGATCCACTGGGTCGCGTAAAAACAGATAACTCCCGCCGACAAGCCAATAACCAAAGCGCCACCCGGCCCCACAAAACCCGAAGCTGGAGTAATTGTACCCAGGCCCGCGACCATGCCGGTAACAATACCGAGCACACTCGGCTTGCCGTGACGCAACCATTCAATGGTCATCCAGGCCAGAGCGCCTGCTGCCGCCGATATATGGGTAACCAACATCGCCATGGCCGCATCGCCATTGGCGGCCAAGGCACTGCCGCCATTAAAGCCAAACCAACCCACCCACAACATACCGGCACCAGTAACCGTCATGGTCATGTTATGGGGAGGCATTGGCGTACGCGGGTAACCACGGCGATTGCCAATAACCAGCGCAGCCACCAAGGCAGCCACACCAGCCGTAATATGCACCACGGTACCACCGGCAAAGTCGAGCAAGCCCATTTGCTGCAGCCAACCACCACCCCAAACCCAATGGCAAACAGGTGCATAAACACAAATTAGCCACATGGCACTGAACAGCAGCATGGAGGAGAACTTCATTCTCTCGGCAAAAGCACCGACGATCAGCGCCGGGGTAATAATGGCGAAGGTCATTTGGAAGGTGAAAAACAGCGGCTCTGGGATATCGCCCTGCATAGAATCACGGCTAACCCCATAGAGGAATGATTTGCTTAGGTCGCCCAGGAACGAGCCACCCTCAGCAAACGACAAGCTATAACCCATAATCAACCACAGCAGCGAAGCCACGCAGGCAACAGAAAAACACTGCATCATTACCGACAATACGTTCTTGCTGCGGACCAAACCACCGTAGAACAACGCAAGCCCCGGCAGAGTCATAAACAAGACCAAGGCGGTGGAGGTTAAAATCCAAGCGGTATTAGCGCCGTTTAGCTCATCGGCAAAAGCCAAACTTGGGCTAAGCATTAAAGCTACAGCTAATAAGCGTTTAAGATGTGGTGATCGCATAGGCATACCAAATTAATAATTATTTGGATTTGCATATAGCAGGAATTGTGCCTAGTTGTGAAAGTGCCAATATTGGGCGTGCGCACAGAAAAACGTATAGTAAATAGGCATAAGCAACAACACAAACGCACCACTTTACAGCCCAATAGCGGTCGCGCGCACCACAATCAGGCACGAATAAGTTGACTCCCTCCATACAGCGCACGACACAAACCACCGCTCAGCCGTATCAAGTGGCTTGGGTATCTGCCTAAGGCAACAAGAACCTACGCCACCCATGCTTATAAATCACTAAATGGGCTGCGGACCGTGTGGCCACCACGCCCTAGAATATGGGTGTATATCTCCGTTGTTTTAACATCGCTGTGGCCTAGCTGAACTTGAATGGTACGAATATCGGCACCCGACTCTAACAAGTGCGTAGCAAAAGAATGACGCAAACTGTGACAGGAAGCCGGTTTATTAAAACCGGCAGATCTAATGGCTTGCTTGATGGCCCGCTGGATATGCTGCTCACCAATATGGTGTCGCCGCTGCAAACCAGAACGCGGATCAACGCTAAAGTGCTTAGCCAGGAACAGGTACTGCCAACCAAACTCCTTAGACGCTGACGGATACTTTCTAGCCAGTGCATGGGGTAAATAAACCCCCGCCCAATTACTCTCCTGCTGGTCAACTTTCAAGCAGGCGGCAATGTATTCAATGTGCACTTTTAAGCGACCAAGTAACTCAGGCGCCAAAGTAGTAATACGAGACTTACGGCCCTTTCCCTCGCGCACATAAATGCAAAAACGGTCCAGGTCAATGTCTTGAACACGTAAGCTAACCGTCTCCATAATACGCAAGCCAGAACCATACATAAGGCTGGCGCATAAATACTCGCGCCCCTCCAGGCAGCGAAGTAAACTCCCGACCTCAGCCCGAGTCAGAACCGTAGGCAATTTTTTAGGCCCCTTGGCACGATAGAAATCACTAAAATCACCCAGAGGCTTTTTCAAGACTTCACGATAAACAAAAACAATGGCGTTTAATGCCGTTTTTTGTGTGCTGGGAGCGACATTGCGGGATAACGCCAAAAAATTTAAGAACTGCCGAACTTCGGCGTCACCTAAATCTTTGGGATGAGCATACTTTTGGTGACGAATAAAATATTTCATCCAATAAACATAAGTTTGCTCAGTCTTAATGCTGTAATTCTTACAGCGAATAACAGCCTTAACCGAATCTAGAAATGGCGAGGACATACAAACCTCCAATACTGTTTATCTATACAGTATTGTCATTGACTCACATAAAGTCAACAATTACGTCAATTGACGCCTCATTTTGGGTCGTAATTATCAGGTAAATGCTAAGTGATTGAATATAAAGAAATATTGTTATTCACTGAATTTACAATCAAAGGATATATGTCAAAGTGACGCAATTAATTACGTCACTTTGACATTGAATAAGCTGTTATGTGAATGAGGAGTAGGCAATGAGAAGGCAGATGCAAACATTATGCTACTTCCTATGTGGCGTCTCTCTGGTTGGCGGATTAGCTGATATTGCAATACAACTTTTTGAGGGAAGCGATCCGTTGCAGTGGCGGATTCCAATAATATTAGTAGGTGTAGGTTTTGGTCTTCCCATAATATTATTTCCGTTTCATGTTCCACCTCAAGAAAATGACCTCAATTACGACGATAACGATGTATCTTCTGTGTATCAAAACGATGATGGGTTTTTATCTAACATGGCTCCTGGTGAGGCTTTGGGGTCTGATGATGGTGAAGGTGGCTTCGGAAATAGAGGTGCCGAAGATGGAGGCGCTGATTAAGACCCCACATAACAAGGCTGGGCATTATGCTCGGCCAAAAAACGGCCGCGCGGGACGTACTACACTTCGTTCCGTACGCCCATGCCAGTGGCGTTATGTGTAACTATGAGCTATGGGCAATACCAGCAATGTGAAAAATGAAAGTGACGGATTGAAGCCAAGTTGGTGGTTTACACTACTTCCAATTGCTATTCTTCCATTAGCTTTATATATAGACATTTCTATTAATGGACATGGCGGCATTGGCCTTACGATTTTATTATCAGTTTATATTGTGTATCGTTTTATCAAACATATTAGTTACTATTTCGGGGAAAATATTGAATAGCGTCAACCACATAACAAGTTTGTGCATTTGACGTTTTGGTCTCCGCTTCGTTTTGGGGTGGCTACGCCAATTTACCCCAAAACTACACTACAACAAAAACGCAAATGACAAAGGCGTTATACGTAATTAAAAATGAGCGAGAATCTGAAACTTAGAACACAAGCATGCGAGCTAGCCAAGTCCCTGCTGATCTCTAATACTGAATACTTGGATAAAGTTATTGAGCTTTGGAAAATTGGAAACAGTTTGTATGATCAATGCTGGGACACAGAGTTTCATGTTTTTGGCGTAATTGAATCGGATACTGATCATTTGCCCACTACCAAAGTAAGGGAGCATTGTTCTGCTGCAATGCTAGAAAGATCGGATAAAGAAATAGAAGAAGTTATCGCTTTTTACAAAGAAAATGTAACGGAGGCTTGCAATAAAATTCTTGCTAAGCACCAAAACGTATAACAAGCGCAGTCAATCTGACAGTCTAAAACTGTCACCTTTTGTGCCAACAAACGCACAAAAATCGCCAATTTTAGCCTGCAGTTGCTGCGGGCGTTAGAGTGCATGTAAACATATGCAACAGATTATAGAATTAACGTTAGAACAAATAGATGCTTACTCAAGCATCAAGCCAGTGTTAGATGGGAATATCTTTCACGTAACTCCATTACGCAATCTTGATTCTATTTTTCAAGCTAAAGAAATACG